>ENA-UPTF01002083-UPTF01002083.1-marine-metagenome-genome-assembly--contig:-NODE-2083-length-11833-cov-5.222269_pt1 | contig 11833 bp, 10 predicted proteins | sample MGYA00238166_ERZ767019 | MGnify/ENA primary metagenome ERZ767019 (study PRJEB28930, sample SAMN06266391) | marine metagenome | isolation source: Sea water from 250 m depth | place: Atlantic Ocean... | reverse complement strand
AAATCAGATTTTCCGTAAATCTCCGCAAGGAATTTGATGCTAAGTCATTTGTATTACTAAGGTACAGCGGGTTTGAAATACGGGGCGCCCACCAGTGAAGCATCCATCTCCATTCAGGTAAAGCTGATCTGAATCTCATCCTTTCAACAATCACTCTGAAAGTCCAGACTTATGCATAGAGGATTGTTCATAAATTCTTTGTGCTTGGCTTGACACAAAAGCGTTATGTGAGTGATACTGGCTGAAGCTCACATTGTAACTGATTTACCACCACTTAATAATTAATGCGGTATTTATCACTGATTATTTTTGCAGGATTCCTGGTTTTTTGTGTCGACTTTGCCACTCAAAATACTGAGACGGTTGTAATCAATTATCAGCTGGACTGGCTAAAATTCGGTTTTCGGAGCGAGCGGCCAGTATTTGTCCCCATATTTTTCACATTTGCTTTCGGGATAATATTTTGTGTTATCTATTTCTTCATTTACCATTCAGTTTTACTCGGGAAACTGCACAGGCAAAAAAAAGAAATCAAACGACTGAATAAGCTGGTTGAAACTCATAAGGAGGCAGACGTTGTCACCGATGAGCGCAAGAGTGAATTGAATCAGATTGTGGCAAGTGTTCATGACAGTGTTGATGAGCAGGATGATCTTGAACCTCCAGATCTGCATAGAGAAGAAGACCTGAAAACATCTGCATGAAAAAACCGTCAATGCAAAATTACTAAAGCCCAAAGGAGATTATTTATGAGCAAGCTTGATTTTATGCATAACCTTGGTCTTGGTGATCTTAATGCCGGAGTCAGTTCCGGAAACGAATGGCTAAAAGGAACCGGGCCTTTGACCGAATCAAAAACTCCGGTAGATGGTTCTGTAATCGCGCAAATTCAAAATGCCAGCCTGGAAGATTATGAGAAGGTTATGGCAGGTGCACAAAAAGCTTTCCGGGAATGGCGCAGGGTTCCAGCTCCTCAGCGTGGTGAAATTGTGCGTCAAATTGGTAATTCTGTACGCGAAGCGAAGGACGATCTGGGCAAACTGATTTCCTGGGAAATGGGTAAGATTTATCAGGAAGGCCTTGGAGAAGTTCAGGAAATGATAGACATCTGTGATTTCGCGGTGGGTCTTTCACGCCAGCTTTATGGTTTCACTATGCACTCGGAGCGCCCGGGGCATCGCATGTATGATCAGTACCATCCGCTCGGGATTGTAGGCATCATAACAGCTTTCAACTTTCCAGTTGCAGTCTGGTCATGGAACTCCATGATTGCAGCTGTTTGCGGAGACGTGTCAATCTGGAAACCAAGTCCCAAAACCCCTCTTTGTTCAATTGCCCTGCAGCGAATCCTCGGCAAAGTAATGCATGAAAACGGTGTCCCGGAAGGTGTCTTTAACCTTGTGATAGGCACAAATGAGGAAATCGCGGAAACTTTGGTTAATGATACGCGTGTACCGTTGATTTCAGCAACAGGCTCCACGCGTATGGGCAAGCAGGTTGCTGGAAAAGTAGCGTCACGCCTCGGACGCAGCATTTTTGAACTGGGTGGCAATAACGCCATTATTGTGACTGAAAGCGCTGATTTGAAGATAGCAATTCCAGGAATTGTTTTCGGCTCTGTCGGAACATGCGGTCAGCGCTGTACGACCACGCGCCGTTTGATAATTCATGAATCAATTTACGGGAAGGTTAAGGAAAAACTTGTCCAGGCATATACCCAACTTGAAAACAGGGTGGGTGATCCGCTTGATCCGGACACACTGATCGGTCCGATGATTGACAAGACTGCAGTGAATAATTTCCGGAATGCTCTCGATGCTATCCGCGAACAGGGAGGAGAGATAATTTACGGAGGTGAAATTTTGACAGGGTTTCCTTCAGAATTATACGTTCGGCCGGCACTGGCTGATGTTGAAAACCACTGGCCGATTGTACAGGAAGAAACATTTGCACCGCTGCTTTACCTGATCAAGTACAAAGATTTTGATGAGGCCCTTAGTCTGCAAAACGATGTTCCGCAGGGGCTTTCTTCGGCAATCTTTACAAGGGATTTCCAGGAATCAGAAAAATTCCTGTCGCAGGAAGGCTCAGACTGTGGGCTGGCAAACGTGAATATCGGCACTTCAGGTGCAGAAATTGGCGGAGCGTTTGGAGGAGAAAAGGATACAGGTGGAGGGCGTGAATCTGGTTCAGATGCCTGGAAATCCTACATGCGTCGTCAAACCAACACCATCAACTATTCATCAGATTTACCGCTGGCTCAGGGAGTGAATTTTGATATTCAGTAAATGTCAGCAAATTTGTTCGTTGACGTGATATCTGGATCATTATACTATTTGCTTAAAAGTCTTCCGAAAAATCCAATCACCAGAAAATCAATTTCACAAACGATCCACTAAAGGGTGTTGAATCCCATTTTTTTTACTTGACCTGTTTTGATATTACTATACTGTGTCATGGTCCTGTCAATTCTGACATTCCACATCCAAGGACTTCGAAATCAAGAGGAACCTGGATCAATTTATTCGAAAGGAGAAAGTAAAATGCAGATTTTTAAAAATATTGTAGTAAGTATGGTCACTGCAATCCTCTTTGCAAGTGGCGTTTCAGCTGCCGATCCAATTACAGTTGTTTCTTGGGGTGGTACCTACGGTAAGGCCCAGGACTCAGCTTTGTTTAATGATGCATCGAAAAACGTTGGCATTGCCATCAACCGGGAATCTGGTGCAAGCATGTCAAAAGTTTGTCTTCAGGTTGAATCAGGAGCAGTTACCTGGGATCTGGTCGTGACCGGGTCCGGTGGAGCTGCCGCAGCTGCCGCCAAGGGTTGTCTGGAAAAGATAGACTTCAGCGTGGTGGATGTCTCTGATTTCTATCCTAATCTTTACACAGATTACTGTGTTGGTTCAGACGTTTTCGCCACTGTGATGGCCTGGAACACTGATAAATACGGAGAACCCGGGACTCCCGGAGCTCCTAATTCATGGGCAGATTTCTGGGATGTGAAAAAATTTCCTGGAACCCGTGCGTACCGTGCAAACAATGTTGACGGAGCTCTTGAACCGGCTTTGATGGCTGACGGTGTACCACCTGAAAAAGTTTACGAAGTTCTTTCAACCCGTGCAGGTAAAGAGCGCGCAATTAATAAAATCAGGGAGTTGAAACCTCACATCTCAGTTTTCTGGGGATCTGGGGCCCAGCAAGCTCAGCTGATGAAGGATGCCGAAGTGGACATGTCCACCGGTTGGAACGGACGCTTCGACAATGCCAAGAAAGACGGTGCAAAAGTTGGATACACTTTCAATCAGGCATTGCTTGATTACGATTGCTTTGCGATGCCTAAAGGTGCTCCAAACAAATGGACCGCAATGAGATTTCTTGCCGAAGTTTCAAAGCCTGAATATCAGGCAAACCTTCCTTTTTACATCACCTATGGACCTACTAACAGGAAGGCCTATGAAATTACAACGGCTCCTAAAGCGCTGATTGAATCACTGCCTTCTCATCCCAAGAATGTGCCGCTTATGCTGCCTGTTAGCCTGGACTTTTATGCTAAAAACCGTGCAGAAGCCACTGAGCTTTACATGGAATTACTGAGCGAATAAAGGTTTAAGGTTGCCGGGCAGATTTATATTGCCCGGCAATTTGATTGAGCTGTCAAACAATCTTGTTAATGCAGGATAAAAATAATGTGCTTGATTACTCAAAGGCTTTACCCATTGCCATTCGGGGCCTCACAAAAAAATATGGCTCACTTTACGCACTCGATTCGATAGATTTAGATGTCAGTAGCGGTGAGTTTCTGACTCTCCTTGGCCCTTCAGGATCCGGAAAAACCACTCTGCTGATGGCCATTGCAGGATTTAACCGGCCTGATTCAGGAAGCATTCGGTTTGGCGATACTGAAATGATTCTTGCTCCCCCTCATAAACGTGAAGTGGGAATGGTTTTTCAGAACTATGCTCTGTTTCCGCATATGACAGTTGCGGAAAATATTGCTTTCCCACTTAAATTAAGAAGGATTGGATCAAAAGAATGTCGGCAGCGCGTTGATGAAGCTCTGTCTACCGTTCAACTATCTGATCTGGGTGGTCGGAGGATTGATCAGCTCTCCGGCGGACAAATGCAGCGTGTTGCTCTTGCTCGAGCTTTCGTATTCAGCCCAAGGATCCTTCTTATGGATGAGCCGTTATCTGCACTGGATAAGAAACTTCGTGAGCAGATGCAGATTGAACTCAAGCAGCTGCATCGAAAGCTCGGTGTGACCACGGTATATGTGACTCATGACCAGCGGGAAGCCCTGACTATGTCAGACCGCATTGCGGTCATCAACCATGGAAAGTTTGAACAGATAGAAACCCCGCAGGCCATATACAACTCACCAGCAAATCCCTTTGTTGCGGATTTCATCGGGGAATCAGCCATGTTACCCGTTAAAAAAAGTTCATCAGGAGATCTTTTTTACCAGGACCTTCTGATTTCATCAGGCTATTCGAATTCTTCCAATGAAGAATGGCTGCTTGTGATTCGTCCTGAACGTCTCTTTGCTGTTGAGGGCTCTACCGCGGATTCAGATCAAAACATCATTTTTACAGGTGTGATTAAAGAATTCGTATATCAGGGTGAAACCGCTTTTGCCCTCGTAGCAATCAGCGATGAACACAATCTTTCGATAAGATTCAGTACAGATTCTTCAGGATCCCAAAACCTCATGAGGCCTGGTGACACTCTCAGACTTGGACTGAAAAGGAGTGAGGCCATAATCATCCCTCAAACTTCCACTTGAAACCACAAAATACCTTGGTACAGGAAAACGCACAGAATGCACAACCACTGAGGCTTCAGAAAGTTAGGGAGCAATGGATGCTTTTAGGGTTGGCAACTCCTTCCATCCTCACGATTATTGCAGTCATTATGATTCCATTAGGATGGTTATTTTACCTCTCATTGATTGGAAAGGGAGGAGGATTTTCATTGGAAAACTATCAGAGGATGATCGAATACAAATCATACGCCCGTGTATACCTTATCACCTTTGAGGTCAGTATTCTTACCACGCTGGTGTGTATTCTCATAGGCTATCCTCTGGCTTACTTCCTGGCCCAGTTACCCCAAAGAATTGCAGGGATTTTTATGCTAACTGTGCTCCTGCCTTTTTGGACATCACTGTTGGTTAGGACTTACGCATGGCTAGTACTGCTTCAGAAAAAAGGACTTTTGAATGAATTTGCAATGCAGATCGGGCTTTGGGAGACACCAGTAAAACTTGTACATAATATGACTGGTACTTTGATAGGCATGGCTCACATCATGCTGCCTTTTCTAGTCCTCCCTCTTTATGGAGCAATGCGCCGTATTGAACCAGAACTGATGCATGCTGCCGCCAATTTAGGTGCAAAACCAGTTCAGGCATTCTGGAAGGTTTTCTTTCCTATGTCACTTCCCGGAATGGTGGCGGGTTCGCTGATAGTATTTGTTCTGTGTCTAGGATTTTATGTCACACCGGCTGTTCTTGGAGGAGGCCGAGTAGTAATGGTTGCTACTCAAATCACTGCTATCCTGGAAAACCAGTTTAACTGGGGTGCTGCCAGTGCTCTGGGAGTGGTACTCCTCATTGCAACATTATTCATTCTTTATCTAGCGGGGCGTATGCTCAAGCTAGATAATGTACTTTTCGGGAGAAACTGAATGGGATTTTGGAAGAAGCCTGCATCGGAAACCCAGATAACACATGCAGACCGTTTATGGCTCTATGTTGTAGCCTTAGTCATCATGCTGCTAATGGTAATACCTACAGTTATCGTGGTTCCAATGTCATTTTCTGATTCACAGTATCTTGAGTTCCCTCCAAGTAATTGGTCTCTTCGTTGGTATGATGAATATTTCGGTTCAGCAAAATGGATGCGCTGCACCATAACATCATTACATATTGGAGTGCTGACAATGATTGTGGCAACCCCCCTAGGTACTATGGCGGCTTATGCTCTCTATGTTTCAGGACATCCCGCGGCCAGAGCTATTTTTGTTTTCCTGATTACCCCCATGATCGTACCTGTGATTTTAATTGCCATAGGAACTTTTTATGTTTTCGGGCGGCTCGGACTGAACAATACCATAGGTGGTTTGGTGCTGGCACATACTTCACTGGCAACTCCACTGGTAATGATCATCATAACAGCAGCTCTTCGAACCTATGACCTCAACCAGGAACGGGTGGCAAGGAGTCTGGGAGCAAGTCGTTTGAAAGCCTTTTTCCTGATCACACTGCCGCAGATCCGTTTCTCCATCCTTACTGCAGCACTGCTGGCATTTCTAACCTCATTTGACGAGGTGATCATTTCCATCTTCATTTCAGGAGGGGTAAATGCAACGCTCACCAAGCAAATGTTCAGTGCTCTTCGAGATTACATTGATCCAACCATAGCCGCAATTTCAACCATCATGGTTTTAATTTCCACTGCACTGCTTCTGACAACTCAATTTATAGAAGCACGACAAGTGAAAAAATGATGGGAATGGTATTCACTTGAGGCTGCCGGTAAAAAAACCTGCTGTGGGGGATGAAGCTCCTAAGTGGGATGCTAACTGGGATCAATTCGTATTCCCAGTTTAATGCCAGCACTGATTGAGTTTTTTAATCTATTTGGGGCCTAGTTTAGAGACTGATTGAACAATCTATTTCCTCGTGACCAACAAACCAGTAACGCCCTTCAATCAAACCTGTCCAGATCCAAATTGCCAGCAAGGGTTCTGATTCAGTAATCATTCTATGGGATTCACCTGGCTGGTGATGAAATATTCTTCCTGGAATTGCATCATACCAACTATTACCAATCTGCCATGATCCATGACCGCTTAAAATCAGATAAAATTCCTCTGCTTCATGGGCATGTGAGGGGTAATCAACATTTTGATTTTGCAGAAAAAGCCCCATACGGATTTTTTTTGACGGAACTAATCCCGAATCACCAATGATGACGGAGAAAGAATAACCTCCTTCAAAAAATTCAGGGACTCCTCTGGAAGCCTGATGCCATTGTACCTGCTCAGACAACCTAGCGGTATAATCAGCAAATGTAACCATCTCACCTTTTATGTTATCTAATGAGTATTCTAAATTCGGGATAAAATCCTTTCTTGCTATTTCTTCCTGGGGCACAATGACATGGTTTTCATTTGCAATTTTTATTAATTTCTCTTCCAAATCCTTACAATTATTCTTACTGAATACTTTTATTATCTCATTGATCAAGGAAGATAAATTTAATTCAGGATTATAAATCATTTTATTTTTTTGGCCTGAAATATCGCAGGTTATCAAAGTGGACTTCAAAAACCTTCTTGCTACTTGATTTACCAGTGGTATCAACAACCAGTCCTGCTCGGGATATCCGAAATGAAGGATTGACTGATATAGTTTCCAGTTGCTCACCATTAGCAAACAATACTACGTGATCTCCTTTGTATTCTAACTTCAGTAAGTTGTTTCCGTTTCCCTGGTTTATGTGAGGGGAAAATTCGAAGTAATCTGATTTGTTATAAAAAACAGAATCACCGCGGAATTCTCTCAGGGCATATTGTCCATTTCCGTTAATCAGGAAGCTCATACCAACTTGCTGACCTCCGAAATAAAGTCCGTAACCCAAAATTTCATCACCCGTGATTTTTGAAGTATCTATTGTAAGGTTACATTCACTGCAGAATCTTACCGGAATGGAGTCCCTGTAAGTCCCGGATCCAAAAGTCTCTTTTAATTTAACGACATATTTACCACTGCTAATTCCGGCTGAAATGTATTCATTTTCCTCTTCTATCCATTTTTCGGAAGAAAAGCTGAAATATTCATATAATAGGGAGATCTCACCTATAATATAATTTGTATTAACAGGGTTCTCTTTCTTTTTATTGTCTGAGCTGAAATACAGGTAAAGCCCAATCGCTAATGTCAGTATGGAAATGATAATAGAGATTACCTTTATCTTTTTGGAGAGCTGGCTTTCCTTACGTATTTCATGAACATCACTTTTTGATGCAGTTCTTGTAATTTTTCCAAATAAGGGAGCACTTAACATCAGTACCCATCCAACGAAGAGAATTCCCATAAACCAGAGAATCGAAGTCTTCGGTAGCAGGACAAGACCGAAAAAACTGTTCAACACACCAACCAAAAACAAACTAATACTTAGCAACACAATCCATTTTAACCACTCAGGAGTAGTCCATGACAGATAGCTTTTTTCTGTATTCTCTTCCCCATCATGCCCTGGTTCCAATCCAATTGCGGAAGTCATCTCCTCCTTAAGTTCAAGTGCCAGATCTCCTTCAATTGTTTTCATCAGTTTGATCGGTTTCCGGGATCTAAGAACCAGATAAAGCTGGTACCATGTACTGTGTCCTCCTTCCGCTGAACCGGATGTGCGCCTACGAATATAAAAATCTTCAATCTCATCAAAACGGGCAATCATCTTGTTGTTTCGTATATAAGATTTATTACGATTATCAAAATGGTGTTCGACTGGTTGAATAATTTGCAAAATTCCAGAAAATATCAGTGCCAAACCGAAAAACATAATTATTAACAGAAAAGCCCCTGGCACAAACCTGGCTGCCCAATTCAATCCCTCCACAAACATCTGTGAAGTGAGAGATGTCATGATTTCGCCCATGTATTCAGCCCAAGATACCTAAACCGGCCAGGGTTTTTAAGGTGGGTTCAAAACGTGTCTGGCGGATCACCAGCAGTCCGGGCCGAGGACGCAGTACTTCATTAAATTTGGCCATTTTTGGAGCTTGTTAAATTGAAGTCTCGAGATCAGTCTGTGAATATTAATGCTTTAAAAAAACTTAAGAAATCAAAATATAACTTATGCCTAACTCTTATTCACATTTTTTATATTTTTCAGAAAAGGCTCCACCAAGTCCATAGGTAATGGAAAGACGATTGTATTTGTTTTATCTGATGTAATTTCGGTTAATGTCTGCAGATATCGCAATTGCATCGACTCAGACTGTTGAGCAAGTGTCTGTGCTGATTCAAGCAATTTTGAAGATGCCTGAAGTTCCCCTTCTGCATGGATCACCTTTGCGCGGCGCTCTCGCTCTGCTTCAGCCTGACGTGCTATTGCGCGTACCATGCTTTCGTCTAGATCAACCTGTTTCATCTCGACATTGGAAACTTTGATACCCCAGCCGTCAGTTTGCTGATCAAGTATGTCCTGGATATTTGTGCTGAGTTTTTCACGTCCCGACAGCATTTCGTCCAGTTCATGCTGTCCCAGAACAGAGCGCAATGTGGTTTGAGCCAGTTGGCTGGTTGCTTCAAAATAATTTTCAACCTGAATAATTGCTTTTTCAGGATCAACAACACGCATGTAAACAACTGCATTGACCTTGACGGAAACATTGTCCCGGGAAATTACATCCTGGGTTGGAACGTCAAGCACCATCGTCCGGAGATCAACCCGTGTCATTTCCTGCAAAATCGGAATAATAATAATCAGTCCGGGACCTTTCACAGACCAGAAGCGTCCAAGCATGAAAACTACGCCGCGCTCGTATTCACGAAGGATTTTGAGCATACTGACCAGCAAAACGATCAGTAACACTAACGGGATAATAAAGGTAACTGCATCTAAAATCATTTTTCCTCCTGAGTATTTAATGGGGTTACAAGAAGCACCAAACCATCGGTGCCGGTTATTTTCAAATCCTGCTCTGCCTGAACAGGTACTGGTGATCGCGCCTGCCAAATCTCACCTCTGGTTTTGACTTTACCTTCGGAACCAAAATCTTCCAGCGCGACGGCCTTTGTACCTACCATAATTTCGGTGCCTGTCACCACCGGGCGTTTGCGGGCCTGTATTACAGCTCCCAGTACAAACGCAAAAAAAGCTAAATTCAGCAAGCCCAGTGTTCCGACCAGGGCAGGAGAAATTCCGTATCCGGGCGCACTGGTGTCCATCAAAAAAATTGAACCTATGATGAAAGCCAGTCCTCCTCCCAGTCCAAGTATTCCAAAACTGGGGGCGAATGCTTCGGCAATCATCAGGGCCAGTCCAAACAGCATCAGGGCAAATCCTGCATAACTGATTGGAAGCACCTGGAATGCGTAAAGAGAAAGCATGAGAGAAACAGCACCCACAATACCGGGGATCAAAGTACCGGGAGTGGCAAACTCAAATATAAGCCCGTAAATTCCGATCAGCATTAAGATGTAGGCAACGTTCGGATTAGTGATAAATGAGAGCAGCTGAGTATGCCAATCAGGCTCTATTTTTTTAATTGTTAAACCGGAAGTTCGCAGCACCTTGGTTTGATTGATCAGCTTAATTTCCTTTCCGTCCAGTTGGGCAAGCAAATCTGGAACATGAGTGGCTACAATATCGATTACGTTTTTCTGCAGGGCTTCCTCAGCAGAAAGGCTTTTAGCGTTCCGGACAGCCTGAACAGCCCACTCGACATTTCTACCGCGTAACTGGGCCAGACTGCGAAGATATGCTTCTGCATCGTTGATTATTTTCCTCTGCATGTCGGAACCTCCGGAAGACGATAAATTGTCTGCGTCAGATCCTTGTCTTCCCGGATCAGGTACACCTCCCAGCTGTACAGGTGTGGCAGCACCAAGGTTAGTTCCGGGAGCCATTGCAGCTACGTGGCTGGCGTAGAGTATATATGTCCCGGCACTTGCGGCTCGTGCTCCACTTGGGGCTACGAAAGTCACAACCGGAACAGGAGAAGTCATTAAGAGCTGTATTATTTCCCGCATGGAAGCGTCCAGGCCGCCCGGTGTGTCGAGTTGCAGGATCAGCAGCGGTGATTGCCTGCTTGCTGCATCTTTAAGGGCCCTTTCAATATAACTTACAGAAGGCGGTCCTATGGGACCTTTCACTTCAAGCAGGATTGCAGTTGAGGAAACATTGGAAAAAGCTGACTGCAACCAAAAAACTGCCAGCATTAAAGGCAAGATCAGTAAACGCTTCAGCATGAAATTATCAAGAAGAGGAGGGTTGTAGTTATAATATTCAACAACAATCAGAACAAAAGCGAAAGGGATTTCAAGATTGTGGATTAATTGTTCTGATCAAACCGCTCACAGTCAGGCAGGAGATATTGAATCATGTTTCAAACAAATAGTCTTACAGTTTCCCACCTTTTCCTCGGACTATGTTTTCAAAACATGAATCTCATATTAATGATTCAAATAGTCAATACTTTTTTTAATTGTGTAGTGAACATTTCGGGTCTTGATCTGACAGCATTATACCTTTATGCTGGCAATCATGATGAGTGCCTTAGGTGAAAGTCAATCGGCTGAATAAGTAATTTGCTTAATAATACCAGGAGAGCAGTGGGAAAAGAACCAATTCTGATCGGTCTTACAGGCGGCATTGCTTCGGGAAAAAGTACAGTTATTCAGTATATTCGTTATCAGGGCTATCCTGTTATAGATGCCGATAAACTGGGGCACAAAGTTCTGGAACCGGGGAATCCGGGATACAGCAAAGTGGTAGATAAATTTGGGAAAGGCATATTAAACAAAGACAAAACCGTAAATCGACTTGTACTGGGAGGAATTGTCTTTTCGGATCCGTCTAAGCTTAAGGCTCTGAATGAAATTTCTCATCCAATAATTGCTGAAATGGTTCTGAAAGAGTTTAAATCAATAGTCTCAAAGGATTCAAAAGGGATCGTGTTTTTGGAAGCAGCATTATTAATTGAAGCAAATTGGTACAACATGTGCCATCATATTTGGGTAGTAACTCTTGAAGCGGCAGAAGCGAGCCGCAGGTTACAGAAGCGTGATGGTTTGAGTGAATCAGAAGCCAGATCAAGG
>ENA-UPTF01002080-UPTF01002080.1-marine-metagenome-genome-assembly--contig:-NODE-2080-length-11846-cov-6.698615_pt1 | contig 11846 bp, 9 predicted proteins | sample MGYA00238166_ERZ767019 | MGnify/ENA primary metagenome ERZ767019 (study PRJEB28930, sample SAMN06266391) | marine metagenome | isolation source: Sea water from 250 m depth | place: Atlantic Ocean | study... | reverse complement strand
GTGTATGGTTTTACTGTCTGCTTACCGGTGCAACGTATTCTCTCTCCGTTTCTAACCTTTTCGAAAGTTTCCAATGGGGAAGTCTTGCATGGATCGCGCTATTGCCCCTGCACCGTGTACTGCTCAATGCCACGGTTCAACAGGCTTTTTTCCGAGGATGGCTAGCAGGATTTTTTGCGTTTATCGGAACCATGTATTGGGTTGTAGTCGCGATGTATTTGTTTGGGAAAGTTCCGCTTCCGATAAGTATCGCTATCATGTTCCTGCTGACCACCTACTTGGGTCTCTTTGCAGGGATATACGCTTGGGGATTTGTCTGGATTGAACAACGGTGGGCAACCGTGGCTTGGATTCTAGCACCATGCTTATGGGTTTCGTTGGAATTTTTACGAACTTTTGCGTTTAGCGGATTGCCATGGGGACTATTGGGTTATTCTCAGTTTAAATGGCTTCCCATCATTCAGGTCGCCAATATTACAAGCGTGTATGGTGTTTCGTTTCTAATTGTGTTGGTCAATATTGCGCTCTTTCTTTTACTTCGTTGGCTCTTAACAAAAAAAAGATGGATTGGTATGATGACTGGATTACCTCAGCTAAGGAAAACTTTTATGTAGAAATCTTAGGATATTAGTGTTTTCCCCGGGTTTTTACACCTAATAAAAAAACAAAATGTTTTTTAAATATGTTATATATTTTCTTAACAATCACTAGGTTTTCCACAGTTTTATCCACTTTTCCACATAAAGTATAACATTAGTTTATATATACAATCATATATATATCTGTATTAGTAATAAGCTTTAATAATAGTTTTAAAGATATTAACAGTCTATATAAAAAATAAATCTTTTATATACATATAATTTTATAGTTATAAGTGGAATAAATGAATAATGATAAATAAATTTATATACATACCATTTTCTATTAATCCAAGCTCTTCTACTTTTTAATAATTAAAACAGGTTTTTAAAATGAAAAACATATCATATTCTTTACTTCTTTTTGTTATTGTTGGTTGTTCTAAAAAAGAGTTAATAGAGCTACCAATAACAACCTCATCAGAAAAAGCCCTTAAATACTATAAAAAAGCACAAGATTATTATTTAACCACTGATTTCCCTGAGGGTTGGGCAATGTTAGACAGTGCCCTCGCTCTTGATCCAAATTTTGCTTTAGCCAGTCTTTGGAGTTGGCATCCCGACCCAAGTATTAGAATAAAAAACAGAAAAAAAGCTTTAAATATATTTTTTATGAAGTATACCAATATCGACAAAAAATTAAATTGGAAATTAAGTAGAAATAAAAAATAGGATTGAGAGGGAAACATGAAAACTATTCGTCTAACGATGGCTCAAGCTTTGTTGCGTTTTCTGGATGCACAATATGTTGAACTTGATGGTACCGAACACAAATTTGTTCAAGGCGTGATGGGTATTTTCGGACACGGCAATGTTACAGGACTTGGTGAGGCCCTTGAATATGGAGGTACAGATTTGCGTTATATACAGGGCAATAATGAGCAGGGGCTCGTGCATGCCGCAACAGCGTATGCCAAGCAGAAAAACCGGCTGGGAATTTTTGCCTGCACCAGTTCAATTGGCCCCGGAGCAACCAACATGATAACCGGAGCAGCAACTGCTACAGTAAACCGTATTCCTGTTTTGCTTTTGCCTGGAGATGTGTTTGCATCGAGGCAGCCAGATCCGGTACTTCAGCAGATTGAAACTCCATGGGACCATACTATCAATGCGAACAATGCTTTCAAACCGGTCAGCCGTTACTGGGACAGGATAGAGCGCCCGGATCAGTTAATGATTGCGGGCTTGAACGCCATGCGTGTGCTTACAGATCCAGTGGAAACTGGAGCTGTAACGCTTTGTTTGCCGCAGGATACTCAGGCAGAAGCATTTGATTATCCTGAATCATTTTTTGGGAAAAAAGTATGGCACCTTGACAGGCGTGCTCCGCATCCAAGAGCGCTGAAAGAGGCAGTCAGCATTTTGAGCAGTGCACAAAAACCCCTGATAGTGGCTGGAGGCGGGGTTCACTATTCTCAAGCTGCTGAAACTCTCAGGGGCTTTGCTGAAACATTCGGCATACCCGTATCTGAAACACAGGCAGGCAAAAGCGCCATGAGCTGGAAAGATCCAATGAGCGTAGGAGCGGTTGGTGTAACAGGTACTTCAGCATCAAACTTACTGGCTAAGGACGCAGATGTAGTGCTGGTTGTTGGATCACGATTGCAGGATTTCACCACGGCATCAAAACAGGTTTTTGCTTCTGACGTAATACTACTGCATTTGAACGTAAGTAAATTTGACGGACTCAAAATGGACAGCATCATGTTGCAGGCGGACGCAAAATCCGGATTGGAATCACTGAGGGAGGAGCTGAGTAAAGCAGGGTTTCAAACCAGTACTGAATACAGGGACCGTGTGGCAAAATTGCAGTCGGAATGGAATGCTGAAGTTGACCGACTTTATAATCTTACATCTGAAGAAGGCAACGTGCAGACCTCCATTGTAGGAACGCTGAATGAATTTATGGCCCCCGAGGATGTTGTTCTTTGCGCGGCAGGAAGTCTGCCTGGGGATTTGCACCGTCTGTGGCGTTCGGAAATTCCAAAGACCTATCATATGGAATACGGCTACTCCTGCATGGGCTATGAAGTCTCTGGAGGTCTTGGAGCAAAGATGGCCATGGAAAAAGGAGAAGTTTATGTCATTGTTGGAGATGGAAGTTATTTGATGCTCCATTCTGAAATTCTGACTGCGCTTAAGGAACATATCAAAATCAATATCGTGCTGCTGGATAATTCAGGATATCAGTGCATAAAAAATCTGCAGATGGCCCATGGCAGTGCAGGATTTGGTAATGAATTCCGTTTCCGTGAGGAGAGCACAGGAAGACTTACTGGTGATTTTACTGCCATAGATTTTAAAAAATATGCAGAAGCCCTTGGTGTTAAGGCATTTTTTGCGGCAGATGCTGATCAACTCAGGCTTATACTGGAAAAAACTCGAAGTGAGAAGGTCTCAACATTAATTGAAGTCAAGGTGCTTCCAGGAACTATGACAGGAGGATATCACAGCTGGTGGCGAGTAGGAGTTCCTGAGGTTTCCAACTGTAAAGCTACACAGGATTCCAATTTGGAAATGGCAAGAGAAGTCAGCAAAGCACGGGCTTATTAAAATTTGTTCAGTACTTCTTTCCTCAACACAATTAAGGGTATTTTATGTTTGCACCAAACAGCGTAAAACTTGCTATTGCGCCGATAGCATGGACCAATGACGACCTTCCTGAACTGGGAGGACATATTTCATTTGAACAGTGTATTGAAGATATGGCAACGGCTGGATTCACCGGCAGTGAAATTGGAAACAAATACCCTCGGAATCCGGATATCCTCAAACCGGCATTAGAGCAGCGAGGCCTGCAGATTTCATCCGCATGGTTCAGCACATTCTTCAGTGAAGAAGGACGAAGCGGTGAAACGGTTGATAAGTATGTGGAACACATGAATTTTTTGAAAGCTATGGGTGCAAGGGTCGTCAATGTCTGCGAATGCGGACATTGTGTGCAAATGGGTTCCGGACATGTTTTTGACCGTCCGGAATATTCTGATGAGCAATGGCAGCAGGTAGCACAGGGTTTGAATTTGATCGGAGAAATTGCCCTAGAGAACGACATGATTAATGCGTATCACTATCACATGGGGACTATGGTTCAGAACCTTGAAGAAACAGATCGGCTGATGGAATTGACTGATCCTGGTCTGGTGCATCTGCTTGTGGACACCGGACACGCTCATTACGCAGGAGATGATCCGCTTTCAATCGTCCAAAAATATGGTCCGCGAATCAGGAATGTTCATCTGAAAGATATTCGGCAGGAAATACTTGATATGGTGCACTCCGGAAAAATGAGTTTCCTGGATTCTGTTAAGGCTGGCGTATTCACGGTACCTGGAGACGGCTGCATCGATTTTTCACCTATTTTTAAAGCGCTGGCAGAGAAAGGTTATCAGGGATGGTTTGTTGTAGAAGCGGAACAGGATCCGGATAAAGCAAACCCCCTGGAGTATGCTAAAATTGCTCGCAATTTCATTCGTGAAAACACCGGAATTTGATGAGCAACGTATTTTACATAGATAAACCACTCATGGTGATGGAAGTATAAGCATTCCGAATTTGCTTAAAACATTTGATGCATCGTCACTTCTACTGTACAGAAGATCTAGACTTCCCCGAGTTTGTTTCATTTTGTGAACAAAATGTGGATCAGAAGGACTATCCTTTTTCCTCTGGTGTGAACAAGAAAATCGTTCATTATGAAGGCGATGTTATCCGCTCCTTAATCGGAACTCCGCAAGCAGTTGAATTAAAAACTGAGTTGCATCACTGTCTTAAGGATGGCCCTGGGGTAATTGCAATTAAAAAGGCATTTCAAAATCTTAAAGCCGTTGATTGTGCAACAGAAATTTTCCGGAAAATTATAGATGAAGAAAAAGACGAGGCTGAACATTATGGAGATCATTTCGCAATACCTGGCGAAAACGAGCGGCTTTGGAATTCGCTTCAGAAAATGTGTGAGAGAGATACTGAGGCTTTCATTTCTTACTATGATAATCCAGTTCTATGCCTGATTTGTGAAGCATGGCTTGGTCCATACTTTCAAATGACGGCACAGGTCAACATTGTCAAGCCCGGCGCAAAGGCGCAGCAGCCTCACCGAGATTACCATTTCGGCTTCCAGCAAAATGAGGTTGTTTCTGAATTTCCAATCACAGCTCAGATTCTATCACAGTTTCTAACTCTGCAGGGCGCAGTTGCTCACACTGAAATGAAGATTGAATCAGGGCCTACTATGTTCCTGCCGTTTTCACAGCAGTATCCTCTAGGCTACATGGCATGGCGGGATACTAAATTTATAAAGTATTTTGAGAAAAACTCGGTACAGATTTCCATGAAAAAAGGTGACGCTGTTTTTTTAAGTCCGGCCTTGTTCCATGCTGGTGGAACAAATACAGAAAAGACTGACCGTATTGCCAATCTGCTGCAGATTTCCAGTGCTTTCGGAAAAGCAATGGAATCTGTTGACCGTGTGAAAATGACTAAATTGATCTACCCTGTTCTGCTTGAAAAGAAAAAAAAGAATCAACTGCGTGAAGACGAAGTCCGTACAATCGGGTCATCCGTTACTGACAGCTATTCTTTTCCCACAAACCTTGACACAGATTCTCCCACGGAAGGTTCAGTTCCGGAGACTGCACAATCCTTGATGGAAAGAGCGTTGAGTAAAAAATGGCCAGTTGAGAAGTTTTGTCTGAAACTGGATGAAGCAGTTAAGCGCAGAATTCCCTGAAAAATTTCAGTAAGATCATATGAGCAGTTATTAACTAACAAAGAATAAACCCATGGGAGAAGCATTATATACAGGTAAAACAGCCATAATTACGGGAAGTACACAGGGACTGGGTGAAGCAATTGCACGAAAACTGACAGCAGAACAAGCCTCAGGAATCACAATAAGCGGTCGCAACTCAGAGCGCGGAAAAGCACTCGCGGAAGAACTGACTCAACAAGGGACACCAACAATTTTTATACGTGCAGAATTGGAAAATCCGGATGAGTGCAGTAATCTTGTCAGTCAGTCATACAAACACTTTGGAAGACTGGATGGATTGGTAAATTCTGCCGCCATAACAACACGTGGTACATTGGAGGATACAACTGTCAAACTATGGGACCAGCATATGGCAATAAACGTTCGGGCACCATTTCTGACAATGCAGGAAGCAGTTAAAATAATGCAGAAACAGGGATGGGGTGGATCAATCGTGAATATTATTACAAAATCCGCTCATGGCGGTCAGCCTTTTTTGACTCCGTATTCAACATCAAAAGGAGCATTGGCTACTTTAACTAAAAATGCTGCCTACAGTCAGCGCTGGCACAAAATAAGGATCAATGGAATCATGGTTGGGTGGATGGATACTCCTGCTGAAGACATGATTCAGCGCAAGTTTCATGGTGCTCAGGACAACTGGCTGGAGGATGCGGAAAGTAAACAACCATTGGGTAAACTTGCCAAGCCTGATGAGGTTGCGGAGTTGGTTGCACTGATGCTCAGTGACCGAGGTGGTGTGATGTGCGGCTCCTTGATTGACTATGACCAGGAAATAGTTGGAACTTCTGATTAATCAACTGACTCGAACAATCATCAAAAGAAATTATTTCAAATGAGAGTGAAATGAAGCCTTTAATAATGGGAATCATCGGGGCAGGACGGATAGGGAAACTCCATGCGGAAAATCTGATGACACGAGTTAAAGGAACAAAACTTAAAGCAGTTACTGATCCGTTTCTTGATGAAAAATGGGCTTTGTCCAAAGGAATTCCTGTTACTGGAAAAGATCACCGGATAATGCTTGATGATTCAGAAATCGACGCTGTCCTGATCTGTTCACCCTCTCCGCAGCATGCTCAACAGATCATTGAATGTGCCCAGGTTGGAAAGCATATTTTTTGTGAAAAACCCATCGCGCTTGATCCGGAAGTAATTCGAAATTCACTTTCAGAGGTTGAAAAGGCTGAGGTCAAATTACAGGTTGGTTTCAACCGCCGCTTCGATCCCAGCTTTGCCAGCGTGCGCGAAAAAGTATCTTCGGGAGCACTGGGTGATCCTCATGTCATACGGGTGATTTCCCGCGATCCTGCTCCGCCTCCTCCAGAGTATGTGGCTTCTTCTGGAGGTTTGTTTCTGGACATGACGATCCACGATTTTGACATGGTACGTTTTCTCAGTGGCAGCGAGGTCACAGAAGTTCACGCATATGGAGCAGTTCTGGTCGACCCTGACATTGGCAAGGCTGGTGACATTGACACCGCTGTTATTTCACTGAAGTTCGCCAATGGGGCACTGGGAATCATTGAAAACAGCCGCAAAGCTGTTTACGGATATGATCAGCGAGTGGAAGTCTTTGGCTCAAAAGGCACCGCACTGGCGGACAACAACAGGCCTACTTCCACAATTGTTCTCAATGATTCAGGAACTATGCAGGACAAACCGCTTTATTTTTTCCTTGAACGATACCAGACAGCATTCACTGCAGAATTGCAAGCCTTCGTGGATGCGGTTCTTGAAGACAAGCCAACACCTGTTTCCGGAAAAGACGGTCTCGCTCCGGTGCTGATTGCCCTTGCTGCCCAGGAGTCGTTAAATAGTGGGAAACCGGTCAAAGTTGCTTCTGTTTGATCCGGATAAAAAGATGTCCCATACAGCCCCCCTTTTTGAAGATACCCGACCTCTCGATGTCATTTGCATGGGCCGAGTGGCTGTAGATTTGTATGCGGAACAGGTATACAGCCATCTTAAGGACGCTCAAAGTTTTCGCAAATATCTGGGAGGATGTGCAGGGAATACGGCAGTAGGCACGGCTCGACTTGGTTTGAAATCAGCCATGTTTTCCTGTGTTGGAACAGACGAAATGGGATTATTTTTGCGGGACACTTTGGAAAATGAAGGAGTTGATACGACCCTTTTGAGAAGCACACCGGAACATTTAACTGCGCTGGTAGTGCTTGGTGTCAATCCTCCGGATCGGTTTCCTTTGATTTTCTATCGGGAAAACTGTGCTGACATGCAGATTCAGCCTGAGGACGCAAATCCGGAAATGTTCCGGAAAGCAAAAGCCTTGTTGATAACCGGTACAGGATTATCAACTTCATCGATGCGTGAGGCAACCTGGCAGGCAGTCAAAACAGCCAAAGAATCTGGATGTGCCGTAATTCTGGATATTGACTACCGTCCAGTTTTGTGGGGATTGACTGAAGCGGGTGACGGAGAAACTCGTTTTGTTGCTTCAGCTGCTGTCACCAGGGAAATTCAACCTTTTCTTTCAGATCTGGATTTGATAGTAGGCACGGAGGAAGAAATCATGATTGCCGGAGGAGAACAAACTCTGGAAAAAAGTTTATCGGCCATTGGGAGTCAGTCTTCCGCAACTGTTGTGCTCAAGCGGGGTGCGGAAGGTTGTATGGTTTACTCTGCTGATTCACCATCACCTGTTTCAGCAAGATCTTTTAAGATTGAAGTCCTGAATGTGCTTGGTGCCGGGGACTCATTTATGAGCGGGTTTCTGCGAGGATGGCTGAGGAATGAGTCGCTGGAAAACTGCGCGCTTTATGGAAATGCATGCGGGGCACTGGTTGTTACAAGGCACGGATGTTCACCTTCTTCCCCTTCTTTTGATGAAGTGGAACATTTCATCAGGAACTTTGACAAAGTTCCAAACCTGGCACATCATCCGAAAATGAACCATCTTCATTCAAGGACTGAATTTGGACAGCAGCGGAATCGGGGACTGCTGATACTTGCCTTCGACCACAGAAATCTGTTCGAAGAAAGCTGCCTTACAGGGAATTTGCCCCAGGAGAAAATCTTCAGGTTTAAGGAACTTGTTCACCAGGGATTCCATTCTGTAAGTCAAACCATCAAGGACAATAATCTGGCTATATTAATAGATCCGAAATATGGAAAGAAAATCCTCAATGATTCTTCTGATTTCAATTACACTGTAGGAGTACCAGTTGAAGATGAAGGAGTTTTCCCCCTTAATTGGTTGTGTGAAGGATCGCTATACCAGCATTTGCTGGAGCGCCCAAGCACATGGTTTGTGAAAGTTCTTTTTCGTTTTCATACCGAGATGAATCCGGAAGACAAAAAATCTCAGTTGACACAGCTTCGTAAACTGAGTGGTGTTTGTTCAGAACTTAAGCGCAAACTGATGGTTGAACTGATCATTTCGCAAAACTTCTCTCAAGAGGATGCTTCAACGGTTAACGAAGTGGCATTGACAGAGGCAATTGATGAGGTCTACAAAGAAGGTATCTATCCGTACTGGTGGGGAATAAATGCCTTGGACAGCAAAGAAAAATGGGTGAAATTGAATGAAGTCATTGACGAAAATGATCCGGAGGTGGGTGTGATTTTTCAGTATAATTACTCACAGATTGAAAAATTGCCAGCATGGTTCAGTGCCGTGCGTTCAAATTCTCAAAGCTGGGGATTAGCTGTGGGACACAGCATATACTGGGAACCATGGGAAAAGTATATCAATGGGAATACTGATGATGCGGAAGTGATATCAGAGGCTGCGGAGCGTTTCCAAAAATTGTTAAAAGTATGGTCTGATTTATAAGGAAAAACAAAATGTCTTCTTTACTTTCACGTAAACAAGCTCCTGATTCTAAGGGGCGTATTCAAAAAATAACTCCTGAATCGGCAGGCTGGAAATATGTCGGATTCGAGGTTTTCATGCTAAAATCAGGAGAATCACTTGAGCAGAAAACCGGAGTTCGGGAAGTATGCCTGGTGCTGGTTTCCGGCAAAGCCAATATCAAAACACGTCATGAATCATGGGATAATCTGGGAGAGCGTTTAAGCGTTTTTGACAGCAAGTCCATTGCAGAGGGGAAACCTCCTTATGCTGTATATGTTCCAAATAATGATGAGTTTGTGGTTGAAGCTCTGACAGATTTGGAACTGGCTGTATGTTCTGCCCCGGGATTAGGGAATTTCCCTGCCAGGCTGATTAAACCTGAAGACATGACATATGAAACTCGTGGTCATGGAACGAATACACGTCATGTCTGTAATATACTCCCGGAAACTGCAGATGCTGATAATTTACTTGTGGTGGAAGTCATAACACCCAATGGCAACTGGTCCAGTTATCCGCCGCATAAGCATGAAGCAGACAATTTACCTCGGGAGTCTGCTCTGGAAGAAACATATTACCATCGTCTAAACCCACCGCAGGGTTTTGCTTTCCAGCGTGTTTACACTGATGACCTAAGCCTGGATGAAACGATGACTGTTCACGACCATGATGTGGTTATGGTGCCCCGTGGTTACCATCCTGTTGGCGCACCTCATGGGTATGATCTATACTACCTTAACGTTATGGCTGGACCGAAACGAATATGGAAATTTCACAATGATCCAAAACATGAATGGATTGTTGAGAATAATTAATAAATATTACAACTTTTGTATAGCCCTAACAAAAAATGATATAGTGCAAATTCTTTCTTACACCGTATTTTTTTAAAATGCGTAAACTCCTTTTTTGCGAAAGCTTTAAATCACATCTTCATGAAGTATAATGCCAAATCTGTTATAAAGCCTGAAAATGCAATATTGTAGAGAAGAAAGCTGGTATGTAATCAGGGTTCGCTCCCAGTCCGAGCGACTTGTGCAGGTGGGCTTGCATAAAAAACATTTTGAAGTGCTTAATCCAACTTATCAGGCATTGAGTATTCGCAAAGACCGCAGGAAGGTCCTTTCTAAACCCATTTTTAAAGGCTACATGTTTTTCCGTGCATTGTTGGATTCGGAAAGCCACCTGGAAGTTTTGAAAACTCCTGGAGTGGTTGAAATCCTGCGAAACAGGAAAGGACCAACGCCGGTGCCGGATGAACAGGTTGAAAATGTTCGGATTTTGGAAAAACATGTGGGAGATTGTTTTCATGGAACAGATTTAGTGGTTGGGGATGCCGTAATTGTACGAGAGGGCCCGCTTACAGGATTGAGAGGTGTGATTGACAGAATGGACCGCAAAAAACTTTACATCCACGTAGATGCAATACCGGGTTCAGTTATGATTGAAGTTGAACCGCATCAGGTACAGCTGGAGAAAGACTCTGCATACTCTTTAGTCACCAGCAGATAAGTTTTAAGAGATTTATTTCATAAGAATCCCGCAAGTTATTAGTTCAAATCAGAAAATTCAAATGCTTTCATCCATACCCCAAAGAGGTTTTTCTCAATCTGAATTTGAGCAGCGTGCACAAAAAGCTCAGCGTATAATGAATGAAGAAAAACTTGATGCGATTCTGCTCACAACAGAACCGAATGTGCGTTATTTCTCTGGCTTCCTGACGCAGTTCTGGCAAAGCCCCACAAGGCCCTGGTTCCTGATTGTTCCTAGGGAAGGTGAACTGATTGCAGTGATCCCTGAAATAGGCAGGGCCGGAATGGAATCAACATGGGTAAATGACATCCGTACTTGGGCCTCACCTTGCCCTGAAGACGACGGAATCACTTTGCTGGCTCAAGCCCTTTCAGAAGTGACAATGCGCTTTGGACGAATCGGCATGACCCTGGGACAGGAAAGTCACCTGAGGATGCCAGCAAATAACTTTAAGCAAATGACCGAAAAAATCAGTCCAACTGAAATAGTTGATGTAGCTCTTCATTTGCACAGATTGAAAAAAATAAAATCTGAAGCAGAAATTCTAAAAATTGAACACATTTGTCAAATAACTTCAGGAGCGTTTGAAAATCTTCCAAGTCAGATTCGTATTGGTGAGACGCAACGGCAGATATGCCTTAAGCTTCGACAGGATATTTTAGAACGAGGAGGTGATAACTCTCCTTATCTGATTGCAGGGTCAGGTTCTGGAGGATATGACAACATCATCATGGGGCCAACCGAATCTGTGCTGGAAAATGGTCATGTTCTGATTATTGACACTGGCAGCACCTTTGACGGATATTTTTGCGATTTTGATCGAAATTTTGCATTTGGTGATTTACCTGAGGAAACGCGTAGAGCCTATGATACGGTTTACCGTGCTACAGATGTTGGTATTGAAACTGCCCGTCCAGGTAAAACGACGACTGATGTATGGCAGGCAATGTGGTCAGTGCTGGAAAAAGGAGGGGCACTGGGGAACAGTGTGGGGAGAATGGGACACGGTTTGGGGATGGAATTAACTGAATGGCCATCTGTCATGCCCGGAGACGATACTCTTCTGGAACCAGGGATGGTACTTACA
>ENA-UPTF01002079-UPTF01002079.1-marine-metagenome-genome-assembly--contig:-NODE-2079-length-11854-cov-2.145368_pt1 | contig 11854 bp, 11 predicted proteins | sample MGYA00238166_ERZ767019 | MGnify/ENA primary metagenome ERZ767019 (study PRJEB28930, sample SAMN06266391) | marine metagenome | isolation source: Sea water from 250 m depth | place: Atlantic Ocean... | reverse complement strand
GATGGCATAAAGTGGGGAAAAATTGAAGCTGGCAAATGAGCGTTCTTTGCCGTTATATAATTTGGTGTAAGTGCCTCTCGGGTAAATTATGTCGGGTGACTTTCAGCCATCAATGGATAAGCGTAAAAGAAACCGCCCCAAAATTTGGGGCGGTTTCGTAAAATGAACAATCTCTAGTTATGGTTTTTGTTATATTACCAGGTTCTGAGGTAAGCGACTGCCAGATCTCTAAGTCCTATCTCTACCGTGTAGTTCTTAATTTCATCGCTGTATGTAATTAAGCAGATAACCGCGGTCACCCCTAACAAAAACCTGAACATGTTATTTCGACCTCAAAGTTATTTTTTCCACTTTGAATTCGTTCCCGGCAAATGTCACACGTCCCTTAACATTGAGGTGATCAAGCATCTTTCTTAGATTACGATTTAAACGTGCACTCTTTGAGTCGGTTTCATACCAATATTCGGCTGTTCTCATCGATGATTTTACAGGGCGGTGTTTTTTGTAACCGCTGAACGTCGTCAAATACTCTTCTATTGCGTCGATTTCCTGTATTTTGAAGCCGCTGAATACGAGAGCATATCCGGTTGGAAGGTTACTCTCTGAGTAGCCACCCTTATCAACGATGTGTGCAAGCTTGGTAGCTAAAACGGCACCTAAATCTTGCGCCAGTTCTTTTGACTGCTTTCCGACTTCCTCCAGGAGACAATCGCGATTGCAGTCGCGTGGAACGTTTTCAGCCACCGGCATATCGACTTCAAAATTGCCCAATCGTTGCCCCGTCTTGACATTGAGAAGGCGACCTTCAATACGCGTTTTTATTTTAGCTGTATAGGTCAGCTTCTTATGGATGCCGTAGATGGAGAAGATAACACCTACATCGATGGGAGGGCGCTTGATAGAACGGGCAATGTCAATAATTTCCGCATCCTTTCGTCTTGAACGTCCCTGAACGAAATCATCGAGGGTCACGGCCGTTTCATCATAAACGTTGAAGCCTTCATCGCTGAGCTGGTTGCTGACGGCATTTAAAACCCTTTTAAAAATCCTGTTGTTCCTGGGGACACTATCGGGATCGGCATCTTCACCAAGGATCAGAATGTTCGGATCCTCAGCGCTCATCGCCGGATGGGGGGTGCCTGCGCAGGCTGCAAGGGCAAAGCTTGCAAAGAAAATAGTAGATAGCTTGTTCATTTTAAACTCCTTTGTACCATTACCAGCAACTATGGAGAGGGTAGACACCATTTTTAGATGTTTGAACAAAAATTTAAACAAATATCAAATTTCCAATACTGGAGTTCCTAAAAATAAACGTCCCATAGATCGGTCCAATACACCGGCAGTTAAACTTTTTCAGTCGATTATGTGGCTTCCCTCTCGATATGCAACGCGAAGTTCGGAATTTTCTCACGTCGCGGATGTACAAGACAAAAATCAGTATAAACCAGAAAACCTCCTCTAACCTATTCATAAAAAGAATATACGCAAAAGCTTCACTGGCACATATGACGCTACAGCATTTTAAAAAAGGCAGCAAACTAATGGCCTCACAAAATAACGCTCTCGTTGAAATCGCCCTGGCCCTGGCCATGGTTTTTTTCACGATTATGGTTTTGGCGATGGTTTCTATGAGTGTATCCAGCGAACATGTAAAAATAGACAACAGGACGCACGGGAAGAATATCGCAGGTATGGACGTCCACCCCTCGTCACCTTCGAGTGACGTCCCGTCGGATGCAGATGGAGTTAACCACGTTTCTGCCGACGAGATAATAATATACTTCGAAGGAAAGTTCTTTAACGCCGATCTTGGGCAAATTTCCGAGACAGAAATCCAGCGGAAGTCTCCCAAATTTCTGGCGGTTGATCCAAAAATTCCAACCGAAGAAGCCGTAAACATACGGAAAAAATTTATATCCAAATCGCTCGCTGTGACACTTTTAAACGAAGAATGGCTTAAAATCCTGAAGGAGAAATCAAGATGATATCGGAAAAGTTAAAAATCGTAATTTCGTGCGTAATCCTCATATTAAGCACCGTGACTTCTATCCCATCTCATGCTGCGTCATTTTCACGTACTGAAGTTCAGAAAATCGTACTTCAGGAGGCGATGAACAGCATCGTACCGCCGGCTTTAGCCCTGGCCGTTGCAAAGGTGGAATCTGATTTTAACGCCAACGCCCTGAGTTCGGCGGGAGCACGCGGCGTGATGCAAATCATGCCACGTACGGCGCGGGATGAATTTGGTGTATATGAGGATGAATTATGGGAAGCCCGCCTCAATATCCAGCTCGGAATAGATTACCTCGGTCAATTATATAGGCAATACGGTGGCCGCTGGGATTTGGCGCTCTCCCATTATAACGGCGGCACGCTCCGAGGACGCGGACGGTATGCCAAACCTCACGGCTATACACGTAAATATGTCCAGTCTGTCCAGCGATGGCGTCGCCGTTATCAAGGTCAAGCTGAGGTTTGGGCAAGCGCTCAATTAGACAATAAACCGCATCATCGCGACGGATGGGAACCCGCCAGAACAAAAGTCAAAGCCCTTCTCCGTGAGAGTGTAAGACGCTATCGCAGAACAGTGGCGTCCAGCAAGCCGTATTTAAAATCCCAATTCGGCAATAACATCAGAGTTAAGTTCGAAACGCCGGCTTCCCTGATGACAACTGATGCTCGAAGGGAGGGAGCCTGGATGCCTATCGGGGATGATTTCTTTCTTTCTGATAGATTCGATGAAAGTTTCATTCGGCGTCTGGAGCGCGCTAAAAGGAACCTCGACGACTTTGGTCCTTCGTCACGCCATAAGCGAAGCTAGTTTACTGTTGCAACTTGGTGGTGAGGTGTAACACAATGTCCTGCTTAACAAAAAGAGCCGGCGAAGTTCTCCTGAACGAGGCCCTAAAAATGATTAGTGGAGCGGGTGCATCCGGAACATTAACGGCAGATTTCCTTTCGGTTGCTGAAAGTTGTGCGCCCGACGGCAGTCCCAAGTATGCCAAGAGACCTGTGATGGAGTGGCTTATAAAGGTCATCGTCGGTTCAGGGGGGGGAGCGAATAAGGATACGCCGTTATTTGAACTCTGCCATCTCGTCCACGCCGTGAATTGCTTCCTTGGTAAGGCAGACATTGCGAAGGAACGCCTAACATTTTTTATTGGCGTTGAAAAAGCCAGTCCATCTGTCTATCGGGATTGGTTTTTGTCAGAAAAGGCATTGTCTGGCAAAGCGGGGGAACATATTACGGCGAATGAAAAGGGATTGAACCTCGAATATCCTGATGGAACATTTTCCATCCGCTACGGCCGGATCCCCTTTCTTGCGGCTCTTCATGAATTCCTTTGTAGTATGGATCAATTTTCCTTTTACGAGCAATTCAATGAATTGTTCGATACCCTCTCTCTGGCAGACAATCAGAATTGTGACATCACTTTCAGGAAAATTCAGGATGCCAGCAATTCGTTATCAAGCTCACTCCGCAGTTATCGACGCAGTAACATGCCCCAGGCACAGCACGATGAGAAGTTTGACAAGCTTTTTAATTTCCTGAAGGAACACAACATTAAGGCGGCAACAGCTGTCGCTGCGAAGCACGGAAAAAAAGAGAATAATATGGAGGCGGAAAGGCAATCTCCGCAACGCTTAGACGTCGACGATAAGGCCATACTTGATTTCTGGCTGACCCATAGCTACCTCGAAGAATTTAGGGTCTATAGAGCTGTCTTTGATAATTTTGTCAAACTCATTAAATCTCTTGAAACGGCGGAAGTCGGGAGAAATATTGATCATGCGTCAGTAATCGGAACCGATAGAGAAAAACACGAAGTGGAGCCTGATGATGAGGCTGCATCTTTCGCAGATTATGGTGACTGGCAGTCGCCTCTGGCGGTATTTGATGAAGAACCGGCGGTGCATGTTAAATTCTTTAAACAGAAAAGCGAGCGCCAGCCAATTGAACTTCTGATGAAATACGGACCTTACGCAAAGCGGCTTCCTTTGGCATTTTTGAGGCTTGAGACATTCGGACAGATACAGGCAGGGATTTCGAATGATTTAAGGGTCAAGAGAAGTCAAGGTGACCTCCGTGACCGAATGACCTGTAGAGATGCAGCGACGTACCTTGAAATACAGGCGCAATTGAAAAAAATTAAGGAACACGTCAAGCAGCTGCAGCTGGCGGCACTCTATGCCCTTCGGAAAAACAAACATCAGCGCATACAGCAAGAAGGCAACGTAGTCAGCCTCTTCGATGATCCACTCCAATCGGAATTTGATGCTGCCCGCGGCAGGAATTTCTCGAATGAAATTGACGAAGAAGACCTTGAGGAGACATTTGGAGATGCGAAGCGGGCGTTTCAATCATTCACACGTGCAGGTTTTACCGAAGAGGAGTTGGAAGATGAGGGGCATCTTGAGGCTTTTCGCATAGGCGCTGGAGCCTTGATCGAGGTAGGTGCACAGCTGCAGAATTTCTTAAGCTCAATATCCAGGGTAGTTCGCCATGATAGTCTGCTCGAAGAGAAATTTAAGAAGGACCAGGAAATTTTCAGCAACCAATTCCATACAATTTACGGAGTTCTCCAATGATAGATTTTAAAGTGCCCGATGACCGTGAATTGGAGCGCATTCAGGAAGAATTTAGTAAAAATTCCTGGGTTGATATATTAACGTCATCGCTGGAAGAAAACAGGATATCCGAGACAATATCGTTGAGCACTCTCTATGCATATTTGACGTCATACTCGGGAGTAGATGAGGCGTTGGAACTGAAAGTGCGAAGTAATCCTCACCTTCGGAAACTGTACCGGAAGATTGTTGATCAGACCGCAGCTTACCGGTTACCTGAGGCAATGGCAGCTAGCAGCGGCGATTACCCGGTACGGCACGGCAGCGGATGCATTATCCGCATGGAAGCGTCGCGGGCAGAACCCGATCAGATTTATGTCATTATCGAGATCACGGGTGATGTGGATCTTGCTCCCACCTCAATGTTTGTCTGCGAGGAGGATCAAACCTGCATGCGTTTCGAAGTGCCGGAGATTAAAGACGGCATCATCCAGCTTATTTTCGATCGGCCGTCTAAATTAGTCGAATTAATGATGAACCCGAAGACCGAAGTATTTCTGAAGTGAAAAAGTTCGCTGTTTTTATAGCGACGACCGGCGGCCCCATCCAGATAGAGAGACTGACGCCCGAGCGGGCACCGCAGTCAATGATTTGTATAAGCCGATCTTCCAACATTCTTCCCATAAGCGGGGAGTACGATGATTTTGTCCGCAGAGGGAGCGGAATTATTGAACGGGAATTCGGACCCTTCGAATACGAGTCCTTCAGAGCTGATATCTCCGGTTCAGTTGGAACCGGGCAAAGCTGGCAACTGCCGTTTTTTATCGCACACGCCATTGACGCTGACTTAGGATCCGAGCTGGTAGAGGATGTAGACGCGGCGGATTATGTTGTCTGGGCTACCGGCCGCGTTGACTATGATCTGAACATTCTCGATGTTGACCACATCGCCGAAAAAATTAAGGGATCGCATTCCCTCTTTGAGAAAATTGCGTCAAGTCAATCAAAATCGGTGATTACCGCTCCGGCTTCTCAAGTAAGCCTCTTAGATGAAATACCCGACTTTGGCGAAAATTTTTCTGTTTTGCCTTTGGAGAGCGGATTTCAGGTTTGCAAAGACCTGGATTTAAACCTAGAGCCGAAGACGGCTTCCGGCAGTATCAAAAATCGGTCCGGGGGAAAGTCCCGATTTGCTGCGGCAGTCCTCGCCGCCGCTATCGTTATTGCCTGGGGCTTCTTTTATTTTGCGCCGGTCAAGACTGACGTCTTGGTTAGCTGGCGTGACAGGGTCCTCCCGGTGATGGGTCTTGAACAAAAAAAAGAAAAAAGTGGTAACCCTGAAGTAATTAGTGCTGCGAAGAAGCCTGAAGCCCCTAAAGACGGACAAGAGCTCTCCAAAGGCGACCAACAGGTTTCTCAAACCAAGCCCCGGCCTATTGGTCCCGAAATTCAGCTGACGGCCTTCAAGCACCCTGCGGGAGGAAGCTGCCTCGAGGTGAATTTTGATGCCGTCTCTCCCGTGAAGCATATCCTGCCCTGGAAACCCGGTCGTAGTCTATCGACCAAACTCCTCGATGATGTCTGCCGTTTTTCATTTTCCATAGACGTAGGCAAAAAAGGCAAGTATGTGGCAATATGGATAGACGATAAATCGAGGAGGTTCGTCGCCAAAACACTCTCACCAGGTACCTTTACAGGATTAAAGATCGCAGCCGGCCGTCAGTCCTGGTCGTTTGAACTGCGAAGAAAGAAAGATATCTCCTCAAACCATCATGAGGATCGATTAGCTGTTCTCATCGGGGATCAGCCGGTTCCAAAGGAGCTCGAGTGGCTTAGAAAACATGAAGACTGGAGCAGAGCAGCAGCTGAACTGGCAAAAAAGAATGTCAGGCTCCTCACGATCGAACACAGGGAAAATCCCTAATGAGCGTATATCGAACTTTACCCACATTTATTGCCGTATTGTTATGGTTTCAGCTAGGCGCGCCTTCCGAGACCAAAGCCGACTTTAACCTTGACGCAAATACTGAAAAACAAATCAACCAACTTACTGAAGAACTTCTCACAGGTCTCAGGCAGTACACAGGAAAAATTTCCCATTCACCCTTAAAGAAGACCCGCATTGCTCTGTTGCCCTTTCAAAAAAATAAAATCCCCCTTGGAAAAGAAATCGCCGATCAATTCAATCAAACGTTGCTGCACGGTCTCATGGCCCGCGGTGGAAAAAGATATGTCTTTCTCGCGAGGGAGGATTTGAAATTCATCATTGATGACCTCGAGGCAACCGGGAGACTAGATAACTCTCGGGAAGATCCGATAGCCTCACTCTTAAAAGACGCCGGCCAAGTCGATATTATCATTAAGGGGAAAATACGCAGGCATGAGCGCAAAATATCCCTCAGCTATACGGCGGTAGGATTATTAGACGGCGTCATTGCCGGGCAAACCAAACCCGCGTCATTCTATCTCCCGGATCATGAAATAACGAGGAAGTCGGGGCTCCTCACTCTCGATCAGGCTGTCAATGAGGCCGTAAAAAAACTGAAAGAAAATGCCCGCGACCTACAAGAGCTTCGCCTTGGCGGCATCCGTTACCAGGATACCGGTCTCCAGACGGAGTTTGCACGATTTCTGCAGGACAAGCTGCAGTCTGCCCTTGCAAATATTTATTCAGAGGGACTTTCAGGAGGACCCATTAAAGTTGTTGAACCTGAACTCAAGTGGATTGCTGCCGGTAAATCCCTCCAGGACAAAGATCTGCGAGATGAGATGCAGACAGATTCAAATTTCTCGTATTTGCTTAAAGGAACATATTGGGTGCTGGAAGACAGCATCGAACTAAATCTTAACCTGGTAAACCGGAAGAGGCATGCCGCATTCTGGAACGGCAGTATGAGGATCGAAGAAACCAGGCGCCTTGCATATAGACCGACAGATGATTTTAAAGCATTCCGTGAGTATGATGGGATTGGACCGTTCAAATTCACATTAACCAGCAAAAAAGGCAAAGACCCGGTTTATAAAATAGGTGAAACCCTGGAGCTTATTTTGCGGATAGAAAAAAAAGCATGGGTTTACTGTTATTATTTTCAAGCGGACAGAAAGGTTATTCAAATTTTACCTAACCCTTATTTCAAGCAGCCGATATTCAGAGGTAAAATTGCATATGCTTTGTCAGATCCGAAGATCGTGCCATTTTCGTTGAAGATTGAACCCCCTGTCGGGCGGGAACTGTTAAAATGCTTCGCCGCCTCCAGAGACATCACAAATGAGCTGCCCAAACCGCTACAGGGTAGAACACTGAAACCCTTACCGAAAAAATCCGTTGATCGACTGGTCACGACCTTTCGCGCTATACCTCGTACTAGAATTTCAGAGGCAAGTCTGGTCTTAACGATTTTAAATCATGACTGATTTTAGTTTGAAATTTTTGAAGTTGACGGCAGCCGCTTTGGTCGTCTTTCTCCTGTCGTCCGGTTTGATCATGGCGGCGGATTGCCGCACCGAATTTGAACGTGCAAAACGTTCAGGGGGGAACGCCGCCGAAAAGATAAATCTTTTAAAACGCCTAATAGGTATTTGCCCGGAATACGGTCCGGCATTAATCGGACTTGCCAGATGGCATGAAAAAAAAGGAGACTTCAAATCAGCAAAAGCCTTTTATAGACGCGCCATTGCCGCTGGAAATGCGGGGGCGGCACCCTACGCCGGATTGGGCGATGTGTTGTACAAGATTGGGGACAAAAAGGGGGCAGCAAAGGCATACAGAACATTTTTATCGAAACTGGAGGATGACGTTCTCACCTCTAACCCCGATCAAATTCGCCGCGCCGAAAAAGAATACAGGTTAAAGCTGGAAGAACTTGCGGCGGCCCCTGCGGAAAATCCAAGCTTCTCTGATATCATAAGTTCCGATGACATTACCAAATCTTTGACAAGTGCCCCTGTCCTTACACGGGGGCTTTCATTTCTCTGGCACGATAGACCGTTTATAGACGTACATATTCTATTTGATACCAACTCTTCGAATGTCAAAACTGTATCGCTCCTGCAGCTAAAAGAAATTGCAAAATCGCTAAACAGCCAGACGTTAAGGGATACCACCATACTCATCGAAGGCCACACCGATAGCGAGGGGAGCGCATCCTATAACCTGAAGCTGTCGACCATGAGAGCAAAATCTGTGCAACGTGCGTTAACCGGGAGGTTCGGCGTGAGAATTTCCCGAACCCAAATCAAGGGATACGGTGAGAGCCGACCGGCTGCGTCAAATGCAACAGAGGAGGGAAAGGCCAGGAACCGCCGGGTGACATTTGTCAACGTCAACTGGAAAAAGTAAATAATTCGAAAGCATGACACCTGATTTTTTAATTCTCTCGATTGATCTGTGAAATGGAATAGTGACCCTAATTAGGTGGGTTTGGGTCCAACTTTAACGAAATCAGTAATTTCAAAGGCTGTGATTGAGATCATTGCGCCATGCCTGGTATATTTTATAAGCTAGAAGCAATATTATCTAATCGTGGCTGTCTTCATACCGTTTCTTAGAACGCCGTTATAAAAGCAAAATGCAGGTTCATCTAGGGGGACATAATGGAGCACGTGGCTCTTAATTCAGATAGCAAGACGCATATCCGGGCATCAAAATCGTGCAAATCAGCATAAAACCGGATCGCTAATTCCATGCGGAAACATCCGTCGGAAACCCGTTTCATAGTTCTTCCTCTCTTTTGGGCAGGACTTAGTTTTGCCAATGCTTTTTTGAAACGATCGACCGCAATTCTGTTATTTCTCTCTTTCGGTTTTATTTTGACCTATGACCTCTCTCCCTCTTTCGAGTTTTCACTGGTGGGAGATGCAGAGGCCAGAGGCTGGAACCGGGGTGGCGGAGGACGGGGCGGCGGAAGAGGTGGTGGAAGAGGCGGCGGGAGAGGTGGAGGCGTCAGTCACGGCGGAAGCAAAAGCGGTTCAGTGGGCAGTTCGAGAGGTGGGTCGAGAGGCAGTTCAGTGGGCAGTTCGAGAGGCAGCACCAAAGGTACTTCGACTAGAGGTTCGAGAGGCGTTTCAGCCGGCAAGTCCTTGGGAAAGGCTGCCACCGGTTCACGAGGACGGTTGACTTCAAGGTCGATCGGTAAGTCGATCAATCGCTCCAAAGGCAAGGCTACCGGCGTGTCCAGAGGAAGAAAGGGGGTCCAGGTCATAACAGTAATTAGGGCAAGACCTAAAGGTATCATGAAAACTTGGCGCAGCGTTTTGGGCAGCAGAAAAGCCATCGCGGTAAGGGCCACTCCCGTCCGAAATACTAAATCAAAGTCTTCAAGCAGCAATAGAAGCGTAATCACATTACCCCAGTCAAATCAGGACATGACCAAACTTTCCCTGAAGCGTTCGTCATCGGCAGGAATACGAAAATTAGTGGCTTCTTTGACCGATAGAGAGTCGTCCGGAGACGGCAATGATGATGGTCTTCAGGGTGGTGGCAAGCCGTCTGGATTAATGGCAACCGCAATCGCGCACCTGGAAAAGGATGACTTTGACAAGGCTGCAAAGTTGCTGGAAGTGCTTGCCAGTGAAAACAACACTCAGGCTCAGCTTCTTTATGCGGAACTGAATTTTACAGGAAGAGGCCACCCTCAGCATTTTGAAAAGGCCCTCTTCTGGGCCTTGAGTGCATTCCTTGGAGGTCAGGAGAACGCAGCTCCCCTGGCGGCAAAGCTGCGAAAATTTATTTCCGCCGATGCGCAAAATACAATTATAAGGGATTTAGGGAGCGTCCTGAAAAAACGGTCGATGAACGGCGACATCTCCGCCATTCCGCAACTGGCTGCCTGGCATTTCGCCCTTGCTGAACCGACCGACCTGAATCGGGCTTACAGTTGGTATGCCGTTGCTGTTGCATTGGGAGACAGCGCATCGGAACGGGAACGGGATGAACTGCTCAAACAGCTCTCACCGAGCCAAGTGAAAAAAGCACAGGTAGATGCAAAAGCTATCTTTAATAGGATTAAGAGTGGGGAAGGATAAAGATTTTAACGGGTACCTTGCGGCTCTTTCTCGAGAGAATGGAAAACGATGAAGTGAGGCCATTTTGCAGGTTCTAAAAGTCACAGCAGCAAAAAGAATAATCGTGACAGCGGTAATTGCGATGACGGTCTCCTCATGTGAAATGATTGAAAACGCCACGGAAACCTATTCCGTTGCCGAGTTTTTGAAGGTTCGGGATGACCGTGCAATCTGCCAGACCGCTGCAATTGGCAATCCTCCAAAATGGAACCCCTATGCTGATGTATTTGTCGATGAGGCTAAGCGCCGGAAGCTGACGTGCGGTATAAAGGCTGACAAAAATAATGGCCCCTCTGTCAAACCGAGATATGCCTACCTGAACGCGGCGGCGGTATGTTATTACGCCACTGCAAACGGCAAATGGGAAAAGAAGGCGGAGTTTTCAGATTACGTAAACGAGGCCAAGCGCAGAGGCTTGAAATGCAACGCTGCCGGTGAGGCAGAATTAAAAACATCTTCCGATAGCACTCACGACGTTGCGGTCATCATTGCCAATTCCAATTACCAGAAACTGGGTAAAGGAATTCCCAACGTAAAACCTGCCTACACCGATGCGGAGAATATCAAACGGTACTTCACTAAATCATTGGGTATTCGTGAGGGAAATATCATCTATCTGAAGGATGCCACTGGAACACAGCTGACGAGTGTTTTTGGGAGTAAAGATGACCACAAAGGCAAACTCTTCAACTGGACTAAACGAAACATCTCAAAAGTCTATGTCTATTATGCGGGTCACGGTGCTCCCGGGACTAAAGGAACTACTTATCTTGTCCCCTCAGACACCGACAGCGAAACGGTGCAATTGACGGGCTATCCCCTAAAGCAACTCTACAGAAATCTGGGTAAAGTCCCTACCACCTCCATCACCGTTATTCTGGAGGCATGTTTCTCTGGGTCAAACTGCCCGACGAAATCGACAATGCCGCACTGGCCCGGGAGGCCGAGCAGGAGGGGGTGCTTTATCATCCTGGCCGCAATTTCGACAGCGGCGAACGCGATATCCCCTACCTGAGATTGGCCTTCGGGTTCCCCTCCGACGAAGCCCTCCGCCGCGGCACCGAGCATCTCGCCCGGGCCATCCGCGCTGCGATTCCGGCCGGTGCCGTCGGCTAGTCGACGGCACCGTCGGTCCCAGCCTCGCAAGGGTGGATAACCGGATTCGAACCGGCGACCTCCAGAACCACAATCTGGCGCTCTAACCAACTGAGCTATATCCACC
>ENA-UPTF01002078-UPTF01002078.1-marine-metagenome-genome-assembly--contig:-NODE-2078-length-11855-cov-4.463831_pt1 | contig 11855 bp, 9 predicted proteins | sample MGYA00238166_ERZ767019 | MGnify/ENA primary metagenome ERZ767019 (study PRJEB28930, sample SAMN06266391) | marine metagenome | isolation source: Sea water from 250 m depth | place: Atlantic Ocean | study... | reverse complement strand
GACTTTAGCATTGCCGTCTTTTTCCTTGGTCATATCTGTAAGGAGATGACGTAAATTGGTTCCATATAACTGACTGGCCTGCGCCGCCATTCGGCTGGGTAGGTCTGTGTAACCAATAATGGAAACTCCGTGCACCTTGACAATTTTTCCTGCTTCGGAAAGCTTACAGTTACCTCCTTGTTCAGCGGCAAGATCAACAATCACGCTACCATCCTTCATGGCGACAACATGCTCTTCCAAAATTAATTCTGGTGCCGGTTTCCCAGGAATCAAAGCGGTGGTGATAATGATATCAACTTCTTTAGCCTGCTCGGCAAAGAGGGCCATTTCCGCTGCGATGAATTCTTTACTCATTACTTTTGCATAACCGCCTGTGCCAGAACCCTCTTCCTCAAAATCAAGCTCGAGGAACTCCGCATCCATACTCTCGATTTGTTCTTTTACTTCAGGTCGGGTATCGAAAGCCCTAACAATGGCACCCATACTTTTTGCGGCTCCTATCGCAGCAAGGCCTGCAACCCCAGCACCGATGACCATGACCTTGGCGGGGGGTACTTTTCCTGCTGCCGTAATCTGGCCTGTGAAAAATCGCCCGAAATTTTGTGCGGCCTCAACCACTGCCCGGTAGCCCGCAATATTTGCCATGGAACTGAGCGCATCCATTTTTTGTGCTCGAGAAATACGTGGCACCATATCCATTGCCATGGCTATAACTTTTTTGTCTGCTAATTTTTTCAATAGATCGGGGTTTTGTGCCGGCCAGAGAAACGAAATCAATATCTGGCCCTCTTTTAGAAGATCTATTTCAGGCCCGTTCAACTCAGGGCCACGAACTTTTAAAATAATATCGCTATCATTCCAGACCGATTTGGCATCATTAGCTATTGTCGCGCCAGCTTCTGTATATAACGCGTCAGAGAAATGAGCTCCATTCCCGGCTCCCGCTTCTACAATAACTTCAAAACCCAGTTTTCTTAAATGACCGATGACTTCGGGTGTCGTTGCCACCCTCTTCTCACCTTCATGGATTTCTTTTGGAACTCCAATTTTCATATCACTATCTCTCAATAAAAATTTTGGTTTTGGGGAACATAAAAGTTGGTAAGATTACCATAAAACCCCGTACATTTCTACCAACCACCGGCCGTAGGGGTAATAAATCAACAACCGAAAAGCAGATGGATCGCGCAGGGACATCCACCAATAGGAAAGTGAAAATTATCTATCTAATAAAGTGCTGGTGACCTATTTCTACCCTCGCTAGTGGGAGTCCTGATCGTCGAAGACCCCTTTGGCAAGGCTTTTACGGGCAGTGCGGGCTTCCTGATCAGCGCGGGTAATGCCCCCATCATAGTCGTTATAGTCTACAAATTTTAGTACGGGCTCCATCTCTGGGTGGCGATTCAGATAAAGTTTCGCCATCATTTGTGTGGTTCGCCTGTACTTTGGATGCCCAGCTTTTTGGGTACGTAACTCTGCAAAATGGCTCAACTCGCGGAGATTCATCCCCATATTCCATCGGATGAAATGATTAAATAAGGTGGCATATTGTGCTTCTTGCTGAAAACCTGCGTGCTTCAAGTCACGGTGTAAGGATTCGGTGCGTTCAAAACACTCCTGAACTTTTTCAACCATGCCTATTTCTGTAATTTCTTCTGGGATGGAATACCCTAAATCAATTCCCAGATCCTGCCTCTGCTGTGTGAGCATTCTATGCCTTTGCAAATCGCGGTACTCAGCAAAGCCTGCTAGGATATCGAACTGAATAGGATAACCGTATTCTAAAGCCCGACCTGGCCTGTCTCGCTTGCTTTTTCGTGAACCGATATAGGCCTCAAAAATTTGTTTTTTCTTTTCATCCGATAATTGCCGAATAACGTTTCTTATTTGCTGGGAGGAATGCTTCACATAAGGGAAAATCATGTTTGCCAATAAATTGATCTGCTGGTCATCTGCCGTATCTTCCAACAAAATGACTTCTGCAGTAGATTCGATGGGAAGCAAGCCAAACAACTCCTCACACAACGAGCGCATAGTCTCGTGGTTTGCTGCTGTGTAGGGATTCCGATCGGCACGTTTTATAAAGGTAGGGATTTGCGTGTTTAATGCTTTGCGAATCGATGCAGCGAGTTGATTAGCTTCAGATAAATCACTCGTCATCAATTTACTAATAAGTCCTGAGTAAAACCTGCCGTTTCCCACCAACCCAACATTTGCTTGGGTACATGCCGGAAGAATACAGCGAATCACATCACACGCGGCGCTTCGAATGGTAAAACTGTAGGCAATTCGGTGTGCTTTGATTTCATTATCGCCCTGTAGTTTAGACAGCCCTGCCTTTTGGATTTGACCATTACGCTCCACTTCGATTTCAAACGCTTCTTTTGTCAAACGCTTGCGAAATAGATCCTGCATAGGTTCGACCATTTCTGCATATGTTTCAAAAAGAAAATCCATATTACCTATAAACTTCTCACCCAACTCCGATTCACGAATATTATCCGGGCAAATGTATCTCCAGCGTCCATTCTTTTTTGTATCGTAAAGAACATATCGGGTTGATTCCTCAATAGGAGATCCTCCGATACGGCAGTCTTCTATAACCTTTGTCATCAAGTTGGAAATTTCTTCTATGCATAAAGGGGCTACCGCCAGCTCCGCAACTGATTCATCACCATACTTATTTACAACTCGGTCGATCATCTGCGAACCTTTTACATCGTTTGGAGTTCCATCAGGATTCAAAAATTCCCGCACTACCGTTTCTTTGAATCCAGTAGGAGCTCGGCTGTAACGAGCTAGGGCTCCGCCAATCACTTCCGGATTAAAGTTTTCAAGTGTAAACACATTGGCGTCGACATCAGAAAGGTAGGGTTTTAATAACCCGCGCTCTTGGTCAGTTAGTTCATCAGAACGTTTTGGTTTATTACTCATATAGTTTTTTATTGAGGGCCTTCATTTGAATCTTTGGCGCAACGAAAACCTGTGTCATTGAAGCGCACACCTGGCTGACTCCATCTGCGGAACGTACTACGAAGCGAGTCAGGAAAGTTTACCCAGGAACCCCCACGAAGAACTTTGAATTTTCCATTTTTAGGTCCTTCAGGGTTTTTTTGTTTGCTCTTACGGTAATAGGTTCGGCTGTACCAATCATTTACCCACTCCCAAACATTTCCCGCCATATCATGAAGCCCATAAATAGAAACACCTCTAGGGTAACTGCCAATAGTGGTCATCGTACCGATACCCTGCCATTTTTTATTATAGGTGGCGCGCCCTTTAGGAGAACCATTTCCCCACGGATAGATATGACCACTTGGGCCTCTTGCAGCTTTTTCCCATTCTGCTTCTGTTGGTAATCTTTTTCCCTTCCACTCACAATAGGCCACAGCATCATACCAGTTGACCTGAGTAACTGGTTGATTTCGTATCAGCGAAGAAAACGACTCGCCTTTCCATAAATTTCCTTCCCGACATGAATCCGTTGTACAGGTATCATCCAAAGCAGGTCGATGACCCGTAGCTTTTACAAACTTAAGATATTGGGCGTTTGTAGTTTCATAAATATCTATCCAATAGCTTTTTAAAGTAATCAGCTTTCTAGGAAACTCATCAGAAAACCACCAAAGCTGACAGGATCGGTCGTATTTACGACACACTTTTAGTGCAGCCTGATTTTCTTTAAAACTGGATCCACGTAAAAATTTTCCTCCTTTTATCCAAGCCATGTCTGCAAACTGTTCTACTTCAGATTTTGCATTTCCCTGTTCAATGGTCTGGGGAACTGCTTCAGACACAAAAAATCCATTATTAAACAACAAGAACAAAAAACAAACAGTTGAAAGATTACGATTGAGTGAAGGGATAATAAACACGGGCTTAAATAGAGTCCAACAATTTACCGGCTTTCTTTAGTTTGTACCGAGAAGCGGGTCATTTCTTTTCCGTGAATATAAAATAACGACAGGCCTAAAACCATATTGATAGTATATAGCCATGTCAATTGGCTGTGATAACGGTCGAACTGAATCTGTAGTTTCTGGTCTGCGGGATTGGCCTTCTTAAGCTGATCCATGGCATGCATTTCTGGACGCAATACGCTACCGATATAAATAGCAAGAACCATCATGACAGCCAGGAAAACTTCGCGTGTGTACCGACGTTTCGTCACCACCTGAGGTTCGTACCCAACCGTACTGTATTTTGCAATCAGGAATTTGATAACTTCGGAGACAACCATAATCGTTAGACAGGTATAAATGATGTTAATATTAAAAACATCCATAATTTTATTCATGATTGTACTGGCTGCCAATGTCTGCTCTTTCAGATTCACACGTACCATGATCTCTACCAAGATACCGAGCAGGAACATGCCCGCCACCCAAAAGCTGAGAGATAATAAATATAACCAGTTCGAAATAAAAACTAAACGTTTCATAATAGCCTTAAATGGACAAGTTAAAACAGAACCTCTAGGTATTTGATGAGTCTTGTTCGCTTAAAAAATCTATAACCTAGCTACCTTTTCGAAATATGAAGGCTAAGCCGATGATATAACACCTATTACCGCAAGTGGCCCTGTTAGTGGCCTCCGGAGACACGTTTTCGTAAGGATTTGAAGCTTTCTTTTATTTCCTTTTCTTCTCGCTCTCGAGCTTTTATTACATCGTCTCGATCACCACCGAACCAAGTTTTAACAGTGGTTCCCACTCTTTCCCTATTAACCGTATTCAGAATCGACAAATAAATAATCCCGTAAAAAACTGCGAAGCCATACAGAATGTAAGGAATAAGGGATCGCAGGCGTTGTTTCTCTTTCAGCGAACGATGATCCCAAATTTTATACCATAAGCCTCCTTGCTTATCCTCGCCCATAATGCTTTCCAGAAAGTGCCCTTAAATACATATATATACACCTTTTTGAGAGGCTCGCTAGAAATTCGATCATAACAGAATCATAAAATCGAAACAACCGGACCTTGCCCGGTGAGGATAAGTAGAACGTTTAGAGAAAACGGTGACTTTCAAACCTCTGCGCAAGGTTAATAAAATCCTGCCTCCATGCCAGGATAATTTTACACAGAGAAAAAGGAATTGACCTATCTCCACAAGCCATTGGCGTGTTGTGGTATATTTCTAATTTTGAACGCTTTGAAAAGAATGAAACCTTGATAGAAATCACACCTGTAGAAAAAGTAAGCGGCTTTATAAAAGTACCTGGCTCTAAGAGCTATACCAATCGTGCTTTATTGATTGCAGCTTTGGCAGACGGCGTCAGTCGGCTGGAAAAACCGCTGGTGAGCGATGATACTAAGTTCATGATACAGGCTTTGAATGGATTCGGCATCCAAGTTAAGGAAGAACCCAACACTTTTATCGTTTCTGGAAAAGGAGGAAAGCTGACTGCCCCCACTGAGGATATTTTTGTTGGTAATGCCGGAACCACCATGCGCTTTCTCACAACCTTTTCAGCCTTAACAAAAGGAAAGGTCCGGTTAGACGGTGATGAGCGCATGCGGGAACGTCCACTTACCGACCTACTTGAGTGTCTGGAACAAATGGGTGTCAGAACCATTTCCACCCACCATAACGGTTGCCCACCTATAGATATAGAAGGCGAAGGCGTTCCAGGAGGAACAGTAAAACTAGCCGGCGATAAAAGCAGCCAATATCTCACTTCGCTCCTTTTGTCGGCGCCCTATTTCCAAAACAAAACAAACATCCTTATCCAAGGTGACCTTACGTCCAAATCTTATGCAGATATAACTTTAGACATAATGAAAACTTTTGGAATACAGGTAGAAAATGACAACTATAAGAAGTTTAGCGTTGAAGCGAACCAAATTTATAAAGCACAAACCTACCAAGTTGAAGGAGATTGGTCGAGCGCCTCTTATTTTCTTGCTGCCGCAGCGATCACAGGGGGTAACATAACCCTTACTGGGGTTAACCCGGCCAGTATTCAGGGAGATGCGCAATTTCCCGATGTGCTAGAAAAAATGGGCTGCAAAGTAAAAAAATCAGCCGATTCTCTGCAACTTCAAGGTGACTCGTTAAGAGGAATCACAATCAATATGAATAACATGCCAGATGCTGTACAAACGCTCGCGGTGACAGCTTTGTTTGCAAAAGGTAAAACAGTGATAAAAGGTATCGGAAATCTCAGAATAAAGGAAACCGACCGCATCGAAGCCTTAGCAAATGAATTAGGACGACTGGGCGCAAAAATTGAAACCGGAGAGGATTCTCTCATTGTACGTCCTTCTGAATACCGGGGTGCAGAAATCGAAACTTACAACGACCATAGAATGGCAATGAGTTTTGCCATAGCGGGACTAATTATTCCAGGAGTGAAAATTAAAAACCCTAAATGTGTTGAGAAATCGTTTCCTGATTTTTTTAACCACTGGCCGCCTAGCAACGCCAAAAAAACTTGAATTGGACGATCATTAATCACGATAGAGTACGGCTCTTGCGTAGCAATTTCCCACTAATGTGCAGCAACTTGTCAACAATATTTCATGAAAAAACACGCTTACACCAATAAACTTATAAAAGAAAAAAGTCCTTATCTGTTGCAACATGCCCATAATCCTGTCAACTGGTATCCTTGGGGTGATGAACCTTTCCGTATAGCAAAAGAAAAAAATATACCCGTACTCATCAGTATAGGCTATGCCACCTGCCATTGGTGTCATGTAATGGAACGTGAATCTTTTGAAGATGCGGTTCTAGCCGCAGTTCTCAATAAAAGTTTTGTCAGTATCAAAGTCGATCGTGAGGAGCGTCCAGACGTCGACAGTATCTATATGCAGGCTATTCAAGCATTAGGGCAACAAGGTGGTTGGCCACTCAATGTGTTTTTAACACCCGATGGCGTACCGTTTTACGGAGGAACTTATTTCCCACCAGAAAGACGTAACAATTTACCTTCTTTTCTAGATGTACTTCAATTTTTAATAAATACCTGGGAAAATGAACAGGATAAAGTTACCAAACAAACCAAGGCCTTGGTCGATTACATCCGTCAATCTTCCACACGAGAGCAAACTACAGCCGATCTTGATGATTTGAGTTTTGACGGGGAAGACAAAGCATTTGAGCTTTTTGAAAATCATTACGACAAACTTAATCATGGGTTTCAATTTCAATCACAAAACAAATTCCCCCCCTGTATGGGCCTTTCTCTTTTACTAAGACATCATCACCGAACTGGTAATGCCAATGCCCGGGTGATGACTGAAAACACTCTTAAGGCAATGAAGTTCGGAGGGGTTTATGACCAGATAGGAGGAGGGCTTTCAAGGTACAGCACGGATTACAAATGGCTGGTACCACATTTTGAAAAAATGTTGTATGACAATGCTTTGTTCACGACGGCTCTAATTGAAACATATCAAGTCACAGGTAAGAAAGAATTTGCCGATTTTGCCAACGACCTTTTATATTATATCGATCGGGATATGACATCCAAAGAAGGGGCTTTTTACAGCGCCGAAGACGCAGACAGTGAAGGAATAGAGGGCAAGTTCTATGTCTGGACAAAAGAGGAGATCGAAAAAACTCTTGGCAGAAAAACAGCCAGTGTTGCAATTCCCTTTTACAATGTCACCCAGAAAGGAAATTTTGAAGGAAAAAATATCCTTTATTTAACACGAGAGCCTGAAACCGTTGCCAAGGAAATTGGGATGAATCCCGATGATTTTAGCAAAGAATTGCAGACGGCTCGTGAAAAATTGTTGGCCGTTCGTAGTAAGCGAATCCGTCCTTTGATTGATGACAAAATACTCACTTCTTGGAATTCCTTGATGATTAGCGCTATGGCTAAAACCGGGCGAGTGCTCGAAGATGCCGACCGAATTGAAAAAGCAGCCAAGGCAATGCAATTCCTTCTCGATCAACTTAGAACTGCCGATGGAAAAATGTTACGTCGCTACAGAGATGGTGAAGCTCGCTACGATGGCTATTTGTTCGATTACAGCGCAACGGCAGTGGCTTGTCTGGAATTATATGAAACTACTTACGATGCATGTTATATCCAGACCGCACTAGAATTAATGCAACTTGTTGTTAAAAATTTTTCGAGTGAAAGCGGTGCTTTCTATGAAACCACCATTGATGCTAAAAAATTATTAGTTCGCCAAACCAGTGGCTATGATGGGGTCGAACCTTCGGGAAACAGCAATGCTGCCTTGGCTTTTCTAAAACTTTCAGCCTATTTAATTGATCCGGAATTGACTAAAAAAGCAGAAAAGATCTTCTTGAGCTTTAGTGATGAACTGATGGAATACGGGCTCAACTCTGCCTTTATGTTACAAGCACTACATTTATATTTAGGAGGATTAAAAGAAGTGGCCATTATAGGCAAAAAAAATGACTCTGCGACTCAAAGTTTTCTAACTACCATTCGTAAAGGATTTTTCCCGAATTCGGTTTTTGCGTTTTCATATGACGATGAAGTTGAAAAAAACGCTAAAATAATCCCATTGCTAGAAGGCCGTAAATTGTATCAGGGCAAAGCTGTAGCATACGTCTGTCAACAAGGTACCTGTCTTCCACCTGTACAAACTTCAGAAGAATTAGTGAAATTATTGAGTTATGAATAAAGAAGTTCTATGATAAGGCACCTACTTCATAATTATAGTTTGGAGAAATTAAACTAAAATGCGAAAAGAATTGATTGATGACATGATAGAAATAGCTCTTAAAGGGCAATCAATTTCCAGTGATAAGGCTTTGCAACTGGAATCCTTCACCCATGAAGAGCTGGATTATCTTTTTATAGGTACCGATCGCATTCGCGACAAATTCAAGGGTGACGATGTAAAAATTTGTTCAATCGTTAATGCTAAGTCTGGACGTTGTGTTGAAGACTGTTCCTTTTGTGCTCAATCGAGCTCATTTCAAACTGATGCCCCAGAAACTGAGCTGATGAGTGTCGAGGAAATGGTAGCTGCTGCTAAAGAAGCAGAGGCATTTGGTGCTAATGAGTTCTCCATTGTAGCTTCTGGAACTAAAATGGATGATCGTAAAGAACTGGACAAAGTTATCGCAGCGGTGCGCCGAATTAAAGCTGAAACCAAACTAGAAACCTGCTGTTCATTAGGACTAATGGAACTTGACGACCTAAAAGAGTTAAAAGCCGCCGGGCTAGACCGTTGCCATCACAACCTTGAAACTGCCGCCAGTTTTTTCAATAAGATTGTAACCACTCATACCTATGAAGATGAAGTAAAAGCGGTGCAAAATGCTAAAGAAGCAGGGCTACAGGTTTGTGTCGGTGGAATTTTTGGAATGGGGGAAACTTTTGCTCAGAGGGTAGAACTCGCATTTTCTATTCGAGAATTAGGCACCCAATCTCTTCCTATCAACTTCTTAAAACCCATAGATGGTACCGGGTTGGATCATTTAGAAACAATCGAATACTACGATGCCCTAAAAACCATTGCCCTACTCCGACTAGTTCTACCAAAGATAGACTTGTTTGTATGCGGAGGTAGAGAGGAGGTAATGACAGACAAACAGGAACAGTTGTTCTCTGCCGGGGCAAACGGAATTTTAGGTGGCAATTATCTGACAACAAAAGGCCAAGACCCAAAAAGAGATATTGAAATGATCCAAAGCTTGGGTCTTCGACCAATAGCAAGTATTACGCAGGACTGAGCCAGTAAACATCCTCAGGCTAGAAGTGAGTTATCTCGGCAAAAAACACTAAACTAATCACCTTTAGTGGCATGATTTAAAAATTTATTGGCCTCATTGACTTCCAGGTCTACTCTGTTAGCCCCAGAGCTCGTCTGGAATTTCCAGTCGATCGATCTTTTTCCCTTGACTCACATGTTGATCGAGAATTTCATCAACATCTTCAGGTTGAACTTTTTGGTACCAGACTCCATCTGGATAAACAATCACTACAGGACCTACTCCGCATGGCCCTATACAACCGGTGTTAGTCACAGTACATTTCCCGAACAAACCTTTTTGTTCGACGCCCATGGCTAGTTTTTCGAAAATTGCATTAGAACCGTTTTCACCACAAGACCCGCGTGGATGTCCTGGAGGGCGGCTATTGGTACAAACTAAAATATGATAACTTGGTTTCGGCATCTAAAAATCTCCGCTTGAATTGAATAAAAAAAAGAATGCTACATTATACATTCAATAATTGAAACAAATATTTACATATACGCATGAAAAATCTAAGCGCTAACTTTGGACGTTTTGATAAAGATTATCTAACATCATGGCTCGAACTTTTTTCTAATGAGCCGGTACTGCAGTTAGAGTGCCTCCTCCTTAAAGGTGATGCCTCTGATAGAAATTATTACAGAGCAACTTACCTCTTAAAAACTTCACCTAATAGGCTACGCTCTATCGTAATAATGCAATTAGCCAGATTAGAACCAGAGCCCGACTTCAATTGTATGCAGAAGTTTCTTAAGAAAATGGATATTCCTGTGCCAGATATATTACGTTTCGATGCAGAGCGCGGATTACTATTCCTGATGGATTGCGGGGACACTCATCTGGCCGATAAAATCAAAGCAGAGCCAAAAAATATCGTGTATTGGTATCAAAAAGCCATAGAAATTATCGTGGCTTTCCATACTCGCGCAACAGAAAACCTGACATCCGATTGCCCAGCTAAAAATTTATTTTTTGATGAAGAAAAACTGATGTGGGAAATGGATTTCATGTTGGAGCACTATGTGCAAGGAATACTGAAGAATGTTTTAAGCTTTGATGAGAAAAATAAAACTCGGGAAGCATTGGGCACACTTTGCAAAGCCTTATCGGACCAAAATAGAGTTTTCACTCATCGAGATTATCATTCACGAAACATAATGATACATAATGGCAAGCTAAGGGTGATCGACTTTCAGGATGCTAGAATGGGACCCTGTCAGTATGACCTAGTTTCCCTTTTAAAAGACTCCTATATTGTCATAGAGGAGTCTGTTAGACAGGAACTGTTGGAATACTATATAGAGTGTATGCAACGACATGGGAGAGAAATCAAACGAGATCCATTTTATAAGATTTTTGACTGGATGTCGGTGCAAAGAAACTTAAAGGCGATTGGTACTTTTGCCTATCAGTCTAAAATACTGGGCAATGATCGGTATCTTCAATATGTTGAACCGACCTTGGAATACATAAAGAAGACCCTTGAAAACCGCCGAGACCTGGAATTTTTAGTTCCGGCACTAAACTCTGCTATCCCAATATTAAATACAATTTAAAATCCAAAAGTAAGAAAAGTTAGCTTATGACAATGTTAAAGCGATATGTATTAAGTCAGTTTGTGAAAATATATTTGCTTACTGCTAGCGGATTGATTGGAATTTTTTTAATCGTGGATTTTTTTGAACGAATCGATGAATTTTTAGTAAAAGACGCTCCAATGATTGATTTGATCTCTTATTATATTTTCAAAATTCCCTTCATTGCATTTTACATGGCCCCTCAAGGTGTTCTTCTTGCAACTGTCATTACGTTGGCCTCGCTTTCCCAAAATAACGAGTTAACCGCCATGAAAGCCTGCGGCATAAGCATAACGGGTATCACCCTTCCAATTATTGGTGCATCTTTAGTTGTCGCATTATTGATTCTTGCCAGTAGCGAGTTTCTATCTCCCATTACCAATCAGAAAATGAATTACATTTTTATAAAAAAAATTCGAACTGAACCTTCCTATGGAAAAGCTCCCACGGAAAATCTCTGGTTCAAATCGATCAATGGGGATATATGGAATGTTGATTCTTTTGATCCCTACAGTTCAGTATTAGCGGGGATTAAAATTTTAAAACCTGGCAAAGATCATTCCATCATTCAACGCATTGATGCCCGGA
>ENA-UPTF01002077-UPTF01002077.1-marine-metagenome-genome-assembly--contig:-NODE-2077-length-11861-cov-2.426086_pt1 | contig 11861 bp, 10 predicted proteins | sample MGYA00238166_ERZ767019 | MGnify/ENA primary metagenome ERZ767019 (study PRJEB28930, sample SAMN06266391) | marine metagenome | isolation source: Sea water from 250 m depth | place: Atlantic Ocean... | reverse complement strand
CAGGTCGTGCCAGAGAATCTGATGAATACTTTCTTGCTAATGAACCGCGACATGCATCTATGTTGAGAAGCTCCCTATCGCCTAACATTTTCGACGCTGGTTATCGGATTAACGTAATTCCATCGGAAGCGCGAGCCAGCGTAGATTTTCGCGCGTTACCAGATGAAAACATTCCTGAGTTTCTTAATCAGATTCGTTCTATAGTTAATGACGATGCAGTTGAAGTGAGTTTGGGCAATCGCAATACCCGTCCACCAGGTCAAGCCAGTCTCAATACTGAGGCATTTGCTGCCATTGAAGCCGGAGTGAACAAACACTATGGCGTTATTACTTTGCCAACTATGAGCACTGGTGCCACAGACATGGCTTATTTACGTAATCGCGGCATTCAGTGTTATGGCATTGGTCCTGCAATAGACCGGGAAGACGCTGCATTGGGGTTTGGTGCTCATAGCGACCAGGAGAGAATTCTTATTAGCGAATTACACCGATTCGTGCGTTTTAACTGGGATGTGGTAATCGATATAGCAGCTACCGAATAAAGCCGGCTTATTTCATAATATGCAGAGAAACCAGGGAAGTATTAGACGTATTGCCAGATTTAGTGTTGATTGAGGGTTTAGAGGTGGCTCTTTGGTCGATACTGAATAAAACTGATGGAGAAACGCCATTAGCGAGGAAGTCACGTCAGAGTACGAGCACGGATTTTGCCAATTCGACATCTGAATCGGTAGGCGAGTAAGCGCAACAAGAATTCTATTTGCCACCAGCAGAATCATTCGCTGCTTTTATTAGAACTTCTAGTTGTGAGTTGATTTCTTCGCCCCTTTCTATGTTGAATGCTCGGAGTAATCTAGTTAAATAACTGTTGGCTCGCGCTTCACTAAACTCCGCTTTGGTTTCAACTAAATTCTCCAAACTGCTTTCTATAAATTCCTGCTGAATTTTTTCCGCAGCTAGTTCATCCATCTTTATGCGATCTCGCAAGACAGAAAATTGATTTTCCCGGGAATAGGTCGAACTCTCTAGTTTCATCCATTTACGAACATCTCTTAGAGGTTTAACTACCTGAGACCTCCATTCATTAGAAAAGCCCAAGATCCTTTGCCAGATTTCTTCAGGCAGTTCTTTTTCGAAATGAGCACACCAACAGCAAAAGAGTAAAAGATTTACATCCAGCCGGTATTCATCTTGCAAGCGTAAACAAAGAGAGGCGATACCTTCTCTGTCATATAATTGATTGGAGAAATCCCATAAACTGGTCGATTGCATAGTCATGGCAGTAATTTTGAGTTGACCCCCCCAATGCTATCGAAGATTTACCCCATAAACACCTTTCCAGTTCAGATATCCTTAGAGCGCTGTAGATAATGCACCTTCATATCCTGGGAATCTGCGGCACTTTTATGGGTAGTCTGGCAGTGTTGGCAAAGCAACTGGGCTATCGTGTGAGCGGCAGTGATGTCAATGTCTATCCGCCCATGAGCACGCAGCTGCAACAGCTGGGGATCGATTTAAATGAGGGTTATCGTCCAGAGCATATGCAGCCGCCGCCAGATCTGGTCATTATCGGCAATGCCTTGTCCCGCGGTAATCCTGCCGTCGAGTACATCTTGAATGAAGGACTAAGCTACATGTCTGGCCCACAGTGGCTGGCGCAATTCGTACTGCATGATAAATGGGTGCTAGGAGTCGCGGGAACCCATGGCAAAACTACAACTAGTGCTATGCTGACGTGGATACTGGAATATGCACGCATGAAACCTGGTTACCTGATCGGTGGGGTGGCCAATAATTTTCCACAATCGGCGAGTATTGGCGATTCGGCTATTTTCGTGGTTGAAGCAGATGAGTACGACAGTGCTTTCTTCGATAAGCGCTCTAAATTTGTCCATTATGCGCCGCGTACGGTCATTTTGAATAATCTGGAATACGATCACTCCGACATTTTTGAAAATCTGGAAGTCATCGAAAGACAATTCCATCATTTAGTGCGGACAGTTCCTGGCAATGGTTTGATAATTTATCCTCATGGTGATTCATCAATCGAAGTAGTTTTACGCATGGGCAGTTGGACTCCTCGGCAGCAACTGGGAATCGCCATTCCTGACGAGATCTGCAAAAAGCTAGCAGCCAATGATGGAGTTTTTTGGAACGCATTGCTGCAGAACGAACAAGGATCTGAATTTAAATTAATCAAGTATGGACAAGGCTCTACTGGTGAAGAAATGAATCGCGTCAATCTGAAGTGGGACTTAACTGGGATTCATAATGTTAAAAATGCAGTTGCTGCAGTATCAGCGGCTCACAATGTTGGAGTAGATATCACAACAGCAATCGATGCGTTGAAAGAATTTAAAGGAGTAAAGCGGCGAATGGAGTTGCGGGGTACAGTCAAAGGCGTAAGCGTGTACGATGATTTCGCACATCATCCAACCGCCATCGAATCCACTCTTGACGGCGTTAAAGCGCAATTAATAGCAGAAGGGGGATCGAAACGATTGATAGCTGTGATTGAACCATGCTCAGCAACCATGAAGTCCGGAATTCATCAGCGATCCTTGAATCAGGCATGTCAGTCAGCAGATCTGGTAATTTGGTATAAAGCACAAGATTGCAAGATTGATTTCCAATCATTGCTGTTAGAAAGCAAGGCGCCAGCTTATGCCTTTGACGAGGTTGATAAAATCATTACTTACTTAGAAGAGAACAGTTTGTCTGGCGACCAGATCGTCATAATGAGCAATGGAGGTTTTGAAGGCATCCACGACAAATTACTGCAAACATTACAAACCGTTCCCTCGACATTGAACTAGTCATGGCTATTAAGCGTAATGCACAATAGACATCAAGTTCTCCGTAATATTCTCACTCAAGCCAAGAGGCAGAATGGTAGACCTACAACAGATACCGCTATTTCCGCTCCGGGTAGTTCTCTTCCCCGGAGGGAGATTGGAACTACAAATTTTTGAGCAGCGCTATCTCGATTTAGTCAGTGAATGTATGAGGGGTGATTCCGGTTTCGGTGTTTGTTTACTGAAAACTGGGGAAGAAGTCATTCAGGAAGGCTCGCAGCAAACTATTCATCGCACGGGTACTTATTCAAAGATTGTCGATTGGGATCAACTAGAAAACGGTTTGCTCGGTATAACTGTTGAAGGGATAACCAAATTCAAAATTGAAGATTGTTGGCAAGCTGATTCCGGAGTATTGCAGGCTGAGGTTGAGTTAAGTTCAACTGAGTCAGTTGGAAAGGAATTCATTCCACTGGAAGATGAGTTCTCAGCACTATCGGATTTGTTACGAAACTTAGAGAACCATCCTTTAGTCGAGCAGAAAAATCTTTCAATCGACTACAACAACCTGTGGGACCTGGGGTGGCGTCTAAGTGAGTTAATTCCCATAGAAGTAGATCAAAGGCAGCAATTGCTGGAACTGGATGATCCCAGGGAACGAATCGAGCATATCGAGCAACTTGTCTCCGATCTGGCCAATAACTCCTAAATTGGCGCATAATGTGTCGCTTTGATCCAAGAACTGCGATCCGATTATGCTCGCTCAGTTTGTAGACGTTTCCAATTGGACCGCAGAACAATGGCTTGCGGCATGCATTCTGGCTTTTATAGTTGTGGCTGTTCTATTGGTAATACATAGATCCGTAAAAATTTTCCAGATGACGAAGAAATCGAAGTACGAGCCAAACCTCCGGCCTTTACGCAGAGTTAGGCAAAACCTAGGACCATCCACAGCTAAAAAAGAAAATGAGTAATTAACCGAGCGAGCTAGTAGTGACATCGAAATATAAATTTCTTTTCGCCCTTCTGGTAATTGTTTTTGCATTCAACAGTTACGGCATAATCGTGCGCCACGATGTTGCACCTGGTGAATATGAAATTAGAGGTAGTGACCTTCCTGCTGTTTTCTTTTTGGAGCGTCGGGGTATAAGAAGAGTATGTGCTGCCACTGTCATCCATGAGCGCTGGGCAATTACCGCCGCTCATTGTGTCAATGAAACTACCTTAGGAAACACAATAAAAAACGGCAGACGCTTTGCAGTTGAAGTTGGAAATCAGGCACGAGAAATCGATGCCGTACTTATGCATCCGGAAATAACCGATACTGCAAATCCTGAAGTCGATCTTGCGCTACTTCGGTTTAGACAGACATCTTCAATACCTAGACCGATCTCCCCTTATGATCAATTTAATGAAAATGGTGAAGTAGTAACTCTAGTAGGTTGGGGTTACTTCGGACTTGGGACAACAGGGCGTCAATTCGACGATGGCACTAAGCGCCGCGCACAGAATAGAATTTCAGAAGCCAATTTCAGATTGCGATTTATTTTCGACGATCCACGAGAAGTTAATGGTGACTCATTGCCGCTAGAAGGCATGCTTTCCCTAGGTGATAGTGGTGGGCCCGCATTGATTTCCGTGGGCAATGAATTCAGATTAGCTGGTGTCGCCATCGGTGAATTAGGCGGAGAAAGCTTTTCGGAAGAAACTCAGGGTGAATATGGCTCCGTTGCAGTTTATGAAAGAATATCAGCTCATGTTGATTGGATTGAGTCAGTTATTGGTAGTGAGAGCTGAGGTAGGAACTACCCCCATGATAAAAAAGAACATTATCTTTTTAGTAGAATTTTAGTGCTGATTGGCTATGGCCTGTTTTATTGCTTCGAAGTTATTGTTCAAAATTACCCAGATTATTTTTAATGCTGAGAAAAACAGTATCCATAACCTATTATTTCACCAAATTATTCAAGTGGCTTAATAGCAAATCGACTCTTCACTGAATTTTTACACCAATGCTTAGAATGTCTAAGTGAATTTGCTAATATCCCAGAAGGCTTTTCAGATCAACGGAAATAGGAGAACAGGCATGACGATCCAGGTAGGAGATAAAGTACCTTCAGCAACTTTCAAGGTAATGACGGCTGACGGGCCTCAAGATATGAGCACCGATGAAGTATTTAGTAGTAAGAAAGTTGTCTTTTTTGCAGTTCCTGGTGCGTTTACACCTGGATGTTCAATGACTCATCTCCCTGGTTTCGTAGTCAATGCCGATGCGATTAAAGCCAAAGGAGCAGACACGATTGCCTGCATGGCGGTTAATGATGCTTTCGTTATGGGTGCTTGGGGTCAGGGACAAAACGCAGAAGAAATCCTAATGCTTGCAGATGGTAATGGCGAATTTACTGCCGCTCTTGGACTTGAACTGGATGCCAGTGGATTTGGGATGGGTAACAGAGCGCAGCGCTTCGGTATGATCGTTGATGATGGTACTGTTTCCTATCTAGGCATTGAAGCGCCAGGTGAAATTAAAGTCAGTTCTGCTGAAATGATGTTAGAAAAGTTAGGTTAAGTAATCAGGTGTCCCACTTAAAGACAATAAATACAAAGATAGGATAAGAAATGATTACGCAACATCTCGATTATAGCGACGGTGATACGCCGCTTGAGGCATATGTCGCCTACGAAGAAACCGATACGCAAAAGCCCCTGGTTCTAGTCGCTCATGATTGGAGTGGGCGTCGCGAATTCGCATGTAATGCCGCAGAGCGAATTGCTGCTATGGGATACATCGGTTTTGCTTTGGATATGTATGGGAAAGGTGTTTTCGGTGCCGATGGAGATGTTGAACTCAATTCTTCTCTAATGAACCCACTGGCTTCTGATCGCACCGCTTTGAGACAAAGAATTCGGGCTTCGCTAGTGGCTGGTCGGAATGTCCCTCAAGTAGACGCCACCAAAGTTGCAGCCATGGGCTATTGTTTTGGCGGAATGTGTGTGCTGGAATTGGCTCGTTCTGGAGCAGATGTTCTTGGTGTTGTCAGTATCCACGGAATATTTGCTCCAGGAGATGTCCCAAATGAAGAGATCAAGGCTAAGGTGGTTTGTCTCCATGGCCATGATGATCCCATGGTGCCACCTGAACAGGTTTTAGCCTTTGAAACTGAAATGAACGAGGCAGGCGTCGACTGGCAGGTTCATGCCTATGGTCAAACCATGCATGCTTTTACTAATCCGGCTGCTAATAATCCTGATTTCGGCACGGTATACAGTGAAGTAGCGGAGAAGCGCAGCTATCAGTCTCTGGCAAATTTTCTGGAAGAGATTTTTTAGGCATTTCCAACTTAGTAAATCAGAATAAGAATGACTGACTCGGCTAGCACAGAAACCGGAGAACCCATTGTTGTGCCCACTCGATCGAAGGTCGGGTTGTGGCTTGGCCCCATCGTGTTTCTTTTCATGTTGCTATTCGTGGATCTTGATCCAAACAATCCCTTAGTTACGCGCATGGCGGCCATTATTTTGTTAATGGCTATCTGGTGGATCACCGAAGCAATTCCACTCTCGGCTACAGCACTATTACCAATTGTATTGTTTCCGCTAATGGGAATTATGCGGGGAAGGGAATTGCCAGCTGGCAATCGTATCGATCTTGAGACAGCGACCTTTGTCGATGGATTTTCTGCCCGCGACTTCGACATCATTTTTCCTAATGTTGCCAATCAGTACATGGATTGGATCATCTTGCTATTTATGGGCGGATTTATCGTCGCAGTCGCAGTCGAGAAATGGAATCTGCATAAACGCATTGCATTGCACACATTACGAATCATCGGCGGCCAACCCCATAGATTAGTACTGGGATTTATGGTGTCCACTGGTTTCCTTTCTATGTGGTTATCGAATACCGCGACCGCGTTAATGATGATGCCAATGGGTATGTCGCTGGTTTTGCTGTATGAGGAGCTCAATCGAAAGACAGTAGCCGAAGGTGGTAATGCTGATCCTCGTGCAGAAAACTTTTCCTTAACTCTTCTTTTGGGAATAGCTTATGGGGCTTCGATTGGTGGCTTCGCCACTTTAATCGGTACTCCCCCGAACGGTGTATTGATCACTCAAATGTCCCAATTGTTTCCTGACGCCCCGGAAATAACTTTTTCCACATGGATGCTGTTCGCATTGCCCATGAGTTTTATTTATATGTTAATTGCCTGGGTACTATTAACTCGTTTCGTATTTCCATTACCTGCAAGTACACCATTTAGTGGTAAAGAATTTATTCAGAGTGAGATTAGAAAACTCGGACCAATGTCCACGGAAGAAAAAAGAGTAGCAGGAGTCTTTGCGGCTTTTGCTCTATTGTTAATAACTCGAAAGGAAAGACTCTTTGGTGAGGATATCGATGTATTTGGTTGGAGTTATTATCTGGACAATATTCTTAGATCTATGGGAGCAGAGCCGGTGGGTTACATGATCGACGACGGCAGTGTATCCATCGCAGTAGCTCTAATGCTGTTCATGATTCCAGCCAGCAAATCTGTGGGTGGAAGACTAATGGATTGGGAAGATGCTAAACGCGTTCCCTGGGGAATTCTGATTTTATTCGGGGGTGGTTTAGCAATAGCTAAGGGATTTGGGACATCTGGATTGTCTGATTACGTCGCTGTCTTACTCGGCGATCTTTTGGGTGATGCTGAACCGCTAATAATTGTTATGAGTACTGTCGCCTTCATCACAGGCCTTACTGAAGTTGCTTCGAACACTGCAACTATTTCTTTATCATTGCCAATCATGGCAAGCCTCTCGCAAGCTATCGAAGTGCATCCGCTATTGTTACTAATACCCACTACTCTGGCTGCCTCCTGTGCTTTTATGCTGCCTGTATCTACGCCCCCTAATGCAATCGTCTATGGTTCCGGGAGAGTTCCCATTATGAAAATGGTGATAGCAGGGATCTGGTTGGACATACTTTCTGTATTCCTGCTGACCTTCTTCGTTTATACCCTTGGCCATTTAACATTCGATCTGTTGAGCGGAATGCCTACCTGGGCTCTACCTAATTAGCTAGCTTATTGATTTTCAATAAATAATGGATCAGTTCGTAATATAAGCAGCTGGGTGTTTTTGCTGCTGCGGCTTTATGCTAATGTGAGATATTAGGCCCAAATTTCGGCCCTGGGAAGCATAAAAATCTAGATATATCATGAGATTAGATAATACTAGCACTACCCAAGAAGTATGAATGATCACCACAAAGTTGAAGAGACGAAAACGTCTCCGTGCCCGGCTGGGGATGACAGTTGCAGTAATCTCACTGAACTAAACCTACTTCGGGAAAAAGTTAAGCAGTTGGCGGCCCTGGTGCGCACCGATGAATTAACCGGGCTTTTTAATTACCGCTACTTCTCTCAAGCACTTAGTCTGGAAATGGAACGAACCAGGCGTTCCGGCCAGCCTACCTGTTTGATCATGTGCGATTTGGATCATTTCAAATCCATTAACGATGTTCATGGTCATGAGGTTGGTAACGCTGTTCTCTCCCATGTTTCTAATTTGATTCGCAAGACCACCCGTCGATTGGATATTCCCTGTCGCTACGGAGGAGAAGAATTCGTTCTCATTCTTCCTGATACAACTCTGCATCAAGGTGTACGATTTGCCAATCGTCTCCGTCTTATCATTGAGAACTCTTCAGTGAAGGCGGGTGATCTTGTCTTAGGCATCGAAGCTAGTTTCGGTGTAGATGTTTATAGTTGCGGTGATCAGTTAACCGAAAAAGAATTCGTCGATAATGTTGACGGTTTTCTTTACATAGCCAAACAAGAAGGTAGAAACCGTGTTTGTCATACTTGTCATAAAAAAGGAATAAGGTGTTAGCAGTGATGAAAAAGGAGCACTGGTTAGCGCCTTTTATTATCAAGTAGATCAGTTTCTGAATTTAGAAATCTCAGTGGCAAGGTGGTATAGAATCGCTGCCGTCGCTCCCCAAATTCGATAGTCCTCATAATGCACTTCGACGATCGTTCGAGGCGCTCCTTTAAATTCAACTGACGATTTTTGATAGGCAGTAATGTCTAAAATCAAATCTAATGGCGCATGAAAGATATCGGCTACTTCTTCAGGCTGAGCTACGAATTCCAATCCATTTTCGATAATTCCCACAATAGGTGTTATCAAAAATCCTGAAGGTAGTGCTAAGGTTCCCAGGCGACCAATGATTTCAACTTGATCTCTTGGGAGCCCAATCTCTTCTTCGCTCTCTCTTAGTGCTGTCGCTCTGGAATCATGATCATGTTCTTCTTGGGTGCCACCAGGCAAACTTATCTGACCTGCATGACTCTTGAGTTTTGCGGACCTGACCGTTAGAACCAGATGGCTTTCGTTGTCTTCTTCCTGGCGGGTAATAGGCAGGAGCACTGCAGCAGAGCGTAGTTCGCTCTCATCTTTTACTGAGCGATACACATCTAATTCCGGGTGATAAATGCGACTAGGATTTTTATTTTTTTCAGAGGCGAAATAGTCGACGAGTCTGTCGAAATAATGTCTGTGCTCGTAGTTGGTCAAAATAGTTACCTCTATATCTACTTGATAAAAAAAATGCCGACTTAAGCCGGCATTTTTTTTAAAGAGTAAACTTAAGTTACTAGCGATATTTCCACGTGAATCCGACAAATATTCGTGCGGGCTCACCGGGGAAGTAGCGATCTCCAACCCAGCCGCTCCAGTCGGCTCTTTCTGCATATTCCTCATCTGTGATGTTTAGGGCATTAAGATAAATCATAAAATCGTCGTTTACATCATACTGTAGACGAAGATTTAGTAGATCATGGCCATCATAGGAAGCTGTATTTTCAGGGTTAGTATAGTACTCACCCATATGAACTAGCTCTAGCTCCGCCAGAAGGTTTTCTGCAGGCCTGTAGGTTAGGCGGAGGTTTCCAAAGTGATCGGGCGCTGTATCAATATCATTCCCATTGATATTTTGACCTCCAGATACAAGATCATTTTCATAAGTGTGATCAGCTAAATTATAAACCCCAGCTAAGGATAGGGAGTTTGTCAGATCATAACCAACCGCAACCTCGAAACCTTGATGTTTAGTGTGACTTCCATTGAGGTTCATACGACTACTATCTTTTAAAACTTCATTTTCCTTGTCCATCCAATATAGTGAGGCAGAATAATTCCAGTTGCTGCCCGCTCCTTGTAAAGCTAATTCATAACTATCCAGCTCAACAGAATCGAGATCCGCAACGCTCTGACTTCCTTGTAATCTATACAATTCAGTGGATTGGGGGGCACGAATACCGCGTTGTGCTCTTACAAAAAAATTATGACTACCATTTAACTCATAACTCAATCCAAGTTTTGGAGAAATATCACTGAAATCATCATCGCTATCCGCTGGCCTGCTGAATCGGCACCCGCCAAATCCGCATGCGACTCCATTCGCGTCGGTACGGCCATCCAACATTAAGTTGTCATATTCGTAGTCGATATTTTCGAGTCTGGCTCCAATAGAAAGATCAAGGCGGTCTGTTAAAGGAGTTTCATAGTTTGCAAACACTGCAAATTGATTGGCCTCAACTTCGTAATCGTAGTGCATGCCCTGGGGTACGGTTCTACGTGTAAAGAGCGCGCCTGTTGTTGGGTTTGGCTGGTTTTCCTTGTAGGCCCCCTCAGTGCTTTCTGCATCTAGACCCCATGAAAAGGTAGAGTTGTTGCTAAGTTCACGAAATGCGGCGATCTGAACTCCGATACTTCGATGCTCATTATCCTCAATGGGTTGCCCGGGCAAATAATGTTGCACAAAACTCATGTTCACTTCACGAAAATAGGGAGTTGCTGTGATCTCCCAATCCCCGGATTCCATGGTAAATCTAGTCCATGCGCGTGTACTTTGGCTATCGCGATAAGCTTCTGGGTTAGGGTTAGTATCTCTTCTATTGCTATCTTCGTACGCTTTAGTTCCAGCCACATAGCCTGCGGTTTCCTGATTTAAATTGTTATAAGTGAAGCCGCCTTCCATTTGTATGCCATTTGCCAATGTATACTCGTACAGCCAAGAGGCCTTTTGTTGATCGACACCACTATCATCTCGATAGCCCTCTTCACTTATGCCAGTAAAGTAAAGAGATTGCTTGAAATTGCCACTGTCAGACCCTATGGCTGTTTTCGCTCGATAAGAACCTCTTGGTCCTTGTTCTAGACTTATCTCACCTATCTCGCCGGGCTGTGGCAGCCGAACGTTAACAAGGCCATGCAACGCGTTCGAACCCCAAAACGAACTCGCTGGCCCTCTTATGACCTCTATACTTTGGGCATATTCGGAGTGAGTATCGAACATCTCATTAACATTGCAAAAACCGGCTGAACGGACGGGTATTCCGTTTTCAGCTATAAGAAAAGCTCCGCATGCGCCCGCGCCAGTGAGAACGGGGGATCTAAGAGCCATCAAGCTTTCCTGGCCATTATTTCTGTTACCGCTAAAACCAGGTACCCGGGATAGTGCTTCTTGATAATGTGTATGAAGGATAAGTCCCAACTCTTCTTCATCCAAAACGCTAACGGCGGCGTTTACGTTGGTCAACCCCTCACTTCTGCGACTATTCGCAAAAACTTCTATCTCTTCAATTGCTTGTTGTCCACTTTGTGAATTTCCGATTGCAGGTGTAAGAGCTAGAACAATAGCGGCGATTTTGGTTGAAATAAGGATTTTTCGAATCATTGATAACTCCGATGTTATGCTAGGCCCTATATAAGCCGTTTCATTAATTCCCTAAATTGGCTTTAGTTAAAGCGCAAAAAGAAAAATCAGCCTCGCCACTTTTAATTAATAAAATGCACACTTATTTAAACATTCAGAATAAAAACTTCAGCATTTCCAAAGAAATGTGTGCCACTTTTGCGTAAAGGTGCGGAAGGCCACCAAACCAACGTCACGTTTGGTACATTTGCGTGACTTTTTTGTTCGCTTTGCGTTACCACCGCAAAATACGTCATTTTCTCGCGCGTTGACACCACAAAAATCCACACCACAGCCGTTCCCGGCCGCCCCCTAATACACTA
>ENA-UPTF01002076-UPTF01002076.1-marine-metagenome-genome-assembly--contig:-NODE-2076-length-11863-cov-2.391906_pt1 | contig 11863 bp, 7 predicted proteins | sample MGYA00238166_ERZ767019 | MGnify/ENA primary metagenome ERZ767019 (study PRJEB28930, sample SAMN06266391) | marine metagenome | isolation source: Sea water from 250 m depth | place: Atlantic Ocean | study... | reverse complement strand
CTCCGGATCTTCACCGTTCTCGGCAAACTTAAGTGCCTCGTTGTACTTGGCCAGTGCGGTGTCCGCATTGCCGTTGCTAATCAGTGCGTTGCCCTCGCTCATCAATGCCAAGACCTTGTCAGGATCGTACAGCGGGTTATCGCCCTCGCCCTCCAGTTTGATGGCGTTGAGCTCCGCCAGAATATCGTCGACCGACTCTTCACTATCGGTATCGGTGAATGTCGACGGCGCAGCATCGAGCGTCGGCTCAAGCGACAAGGAATCGTTCACGGCAACCGGCCCTGTCGCAGTAGACTTCGGCTCAGTGATTGCCGGTGAATCTGTAACCGGACTGGCCGAAATTGTATCCGGGCCCTTGTCGGACTGTTGTACCGATTGCTCCGGGCCGCACCCCCCAAGGAGTACAGCCAATCCAATGCAACCTGCAGTCTTCCTTTTTTTCGAGTTGAACACCGGCTGAAACCTACCAGACCCCGGCCTAGTCGCAACTTTTATCCTCAAGCTAGATCCCGTTAACTTGGCCAAAAGCTAACTCATCTGCGCACTCAAAACGTTCGTTTTCGAGAAGACAATAAAACTCTTTATTGAGTCTTTAAGCTCCCTCTACCAAACCCTGCTGCACTCAAAAAAATATCTACCTGACAGAATATGTTGTAAATTCCGACTTGGCTGCTCTCTTGGAAAAGCAGGATAAAAAACTCAATAATTTTCAGATACATTACCACAAAACTTTGATTGAATCACACTCCGTGTGATCGTATTTTTCGGTTTGTGAGAGTTAAAGAATGGGAGGTCACCAACCAAAGTACGGCGGTGTCCAAAACGTACCACGACTGCCTTGGTGGATATCTTACTCCCAAGAATTTGATGTACGAACCCAGGAGGTCCATCTTGCCAGTTAAACTGGCTTTGTAAGTAGCCCGAATTGTATGCGTACCCCAGTTACGACTCTTCTCTATGTTGGATTCGTTGCCACGCTCATCGTATTTTGCGTGGCGCTTCTCTATTTTAGGTCGTTTGACTTTTACTTTGGCACTGCCAAAAATTCTACTGCACCGGTGGCGATGGGTAACAGACATCTATCTGCTCCTGTCGAAATTGAAGCCAGAGGCAAGCGTTTTGAGTGGTCTTTTCGCTATCCGGGACGCGATGGCGAACTGGGCACGTCGGATGACTTTCGTTCTCATAAGGAATTGCACCTGCCGTTGGAAACGGACGTTATACTCAAATTGGAAAGTGACGATTTCATCTACATAATGTCCAATCCAGAATTAGGATTGAAACAAGTCGCCGTGCCGGAGCTCACCCACACCTTGAAATTTTACACAGCAAAGATTGGACCGTTTGAACTGTTGGCAGATCCATTGTGCGGCTGGCGGCCCTTGCACGATGATTTAATGGGCCGCGTTATTGTTCACTCGGTAACGGATTTCAACGACTGGATCAAAAAAATGGTTGTAGGACCAGTTTCGAATTAATAGTCTTTTTTCCATGTTCTGGGAAATAAAACCATCCCGTCGGCTTCGCTCTTTTAACCGACGTCGTTTTCTTTGCCGTCAATATCTTTGATTCCTGCAAAAACCCACACTTGGAATTTTATATTATGAGTTCACGCAAATCCAAATTACTACCAATTGGGATCATCACGGTTGTTCTTATTGCGATCGCCATTTACTTCAAGTTCAACCGAACCGAACCCGACAAGACAGAAGGAATAATTCTAAGCAAGAAATCCCCACCGGTACTGGGAGTATTACCTGAATTCGAGTTGACTGACCAAGCAGTTGAAACGTTTGGTTCGCGCCAATTGCGTGGCAAAGCTTGGATCGCAAATTTTATTTTTACACGATGCACGGCTACCTGCCCTGCGCAGACAGCGAAAATAAGCGAGTTCCAGGGGCAGTTACAGGACAGTCCACTTTGGGATGAGGTCCGGTTTGTCAGTTTCACGGTTGACCCAGAACATGACACGCCGCAAGTGCTTAGCGAGTATGCGAAAAACGCTAATGCCGATGCTCAACACTGGAAGTTCCTCACAGGTGAGCGCGAGGCTATTTGGAGACTAAGCAAGGACGGTTTCAAACTACCGGTTAGTGAAAATACTGATCCCACAATAGTCATCACCCACAGCCCAAAAGTTATGCTGGTTGATCCTTACTTGCGAATCCGAGGAATTTACGAAGTGACGACCAAGGAGGGATTAGCACGTTTACGTCACGGTTTGGACCAAGTACTAATGGAGAAAGTGCCCGAGCCTGAAGAGGCCATCAACCCACCATGGCTTGCAGCTCGCCGCGAGGCACAGCTCAAGACTGTGGATAAATTCAAGGTGGTTCACGACTTTAGTTTCACCGATGGTATTGAAGAGAGTGGCATTCTCTTCCGCAACAAGATTGTGGATGATGTGGGAAAAAACTATATACCCGTCCATTATGACCACGGCAACGGCTTGGCCATCGCCGACGTTGATGGAGACGGTAATCTGGATCTCTACTTTGTAACCCAAGCTGGCAGCAACGGACTTTGGAGGAATCTAGGTAACGGTCGGTTTGAGGACATCACCGAACAAGCCGGAGTGGCGGTTGAAAACAAGATAGGTGTTACGGCCTCGTTTGCGGATATCGATAACGACGGCGATCCCGATCTCTACACGACCACGGTGCGAGGCGGTAACATGCTCTTTGAAAACCTTGGTGGCGGCCAATTCAAGGATATCTCACAAGCATCGGGGCTCAACCACAACGGGCACTCCTCCGCAGCCGTGTTTTTTGATTACAACCGCGACGGGCTTCTCGATGTCTACCTGACAAACGTAGGCAAATATACTTCGGATAAAGTTTTAACAGTTACGATGGAGCAAGCCCGTGGTGAGAAGGAGGCGGAATATAAGTTCTTCGCCGGTTTTGCTGATGCATTTTCGGGCCATCTGCCGGAAAAAAAACGAAGTGAGAGAAGCATCTTGTTCAAGAATCTGGGTAACAATCGATTCGAAGACATTTCGAAGAAAGTCAAGTTGCAGGACGAAAGTTGGACCGGCGATGCCAGTCCCGTTGATTTCAATCAGGACGGCTGGATCGACCTATACGTGTTAAACATGCAAGGAGACGATCAATACTATGTCAATGTGAAGGGCGAGTATTTCGAGAAAAAAAGCCGTGAGGTTTTTCCTCTCACACCGTGGGGAGCGATGGGCGTCAAAACGTTCGACTTCGAAAATGACGGTGACATGGACCTGTTCATAACGGATATGCACTCCGACATGAGTGAACAAGTCGGGCCCGAGCGTGAAAGCTACAAGTCCAGGCAGCAGTGGCCCGAAAGTATGCTACTCACCCAAGGCAAGAGCATCTGGGGAAACGCCTTTTATCGAAATAATGGCAAAGGAAATTTTGAAGAAGTGTCTGATCAAATCGGAGCCGAAAATTACTGGCCTTGGGGCATTAGTGTTGGAGACCTCAATGCCGACGGCTATGATGATGTGTTTATTGCTTCCAGTATGAATTTTCCGTTTCGGTATGCTGTTAATAGTTTGCTATTGAACAATCAGGGTTCGGAATTTTTAAGTAGTGAATTCATACTTGGCGTTGAACCGAGACCCGATGGTCGTTTCGCCGAGCCTTGGTTTGAACTCGACTGCGATGGTGAGGATAAAGACCACGCGCTGGCGAAAGGTCGATCGGGCCGTGCAGTAATTTGGTCGGCATTGGGTACCCGATCATCGGTAATGTTCGACCTGGATAATGATGGCGACCTGGACATCGTAACCAACGAATTCAATTCACGACCCATGGTGCTGATCAGTAATCTATCCGAAAAGCACGACAAGTTGAATTATCTGAAAGTGAAACTGGTTGGTGAAAAATCGAATCGAGACGGGTTGGGTGCGGTGGTTAGAGTGCGCACTGGTTCGCAAACGTATATGAAAGTACACGATGGCCAGTCGGGATATTTGTCGCAAAGTCTCTATCCCCTCTACTTCGGCCTGAACGAGGTAACGAACGTCGATGAAATCAAAGTGACCTGGCCATCCGGCAACAAACAAACTGTCCTTGGGCCAATTGATGTGAATAGAACGATCGAGGTGAAGGAGCAATAATTGCGCGGGAAACTGCCCGCGTCACGCCTCAGCTAATCAGGAATGGGGCGATACCCTGCATCGGCGAACTCTTTAGCCCGTGGTCGAAAAAACTCATCGAATTCCGGATCGGGACAACCGAGCGAATTCTTTGTCGAATCCAGATTCCCGTTAAGATCAATCGTATCGCCGTTAAGGAAGCAACGGCGGACTATACCCGTGTCATTAATGTCTACTTCATAGCGGGCTCCAGTTGGCCAACCACCCTTGGCGTTGTTCATCCAAAAGATTGAGTCTTCGTAGATACTTCCAGTGCCTGAATCGTCCACGCCGTTTCTGTTCCCTGTAAACGTACAATGTCGAACGATCACTTTTGAACCCGGAAACAGCGTAAGAGCTCCCGCACCGTGCTTAGGCTTCCATTTGCCGACTTTGGCGCTTCGCTCATCCAGAGGGCCGTTTGACATGTTATCCACGAACAGGCAGTTCTCAATGATGGCCGAACTCCCCCATAACAAGTCGACTGCCGAACCGGTGACAGGGCAACGGTTGTTGCGGAAAATACAGTTTTTGAGCAGCACAGAATCTTCCATGTAATCACGGTGATCAATAGAAATCCCTCCGCCACATGGACTGGAATAGTTATTGTACACCTCAACATTTTCAATTGTGGGATAAGAACGTCCAAATATTTTGATCCCACCGCCATCCGTATGGAAGTACATGTTCTTATTTATATCTAATCGAGGCTCCGAAAGCTCAGGTTGGATCGATCCCGATTCGCTTGATCCTATCACATAATTGTTTGCTCCCGTAATCTTAAATCCTCTAAAAACTGTGTTTCGAGTAATTCCGTCGCCAAAATAGACCACATGGTTTACAACCGCCGGAAAGCCTTCATGCTTTTTGTTAGCAATCTCGGGATTGGCGGCAGTCAGAATCACCTCTCCAACTGCCTCAAGTGTGATTCCGTCGTGCCGCTCATTTAGCCAGATCAACGCTTGGCCATGTTGGCGAGGACGATACACGCCTGCATGGACCTTGATATGCTTCTGGCCCGTGTCTTTGGCAACTGCATCGAGAACAGCTTGGATATCGCTGCCTGGATAAACATTACGCAACGAATGGATGCTCGGTTTATCTGTGGAACTATTTGAACACCCACTCAAACAGCCCCCAACCAAGACAATGATACCAACGCCCTTAGAAACTGCAGGCAGTAATCCAACAAACCAATGTCGTTGTTCGGATTGAGTCATGCCGGTTTGATCCGTTAGCAAGAAAATACCTATGGTTAACTGGCAGGTAAAGCGAAAGCGGTCGAGGATTCAACCACGGAAGGCAATCTAATCTCGGCCAATTGTAATCATTGTCCTCAACCTAAAAACGTTGACTAGTCAAAGTGAATTCAGCGCTTGGCCTACTGCACTTAACGCGGTTAGCATTCGCACCGATCAAAGGTACTTAGACTGATGTTGCGAAAAATCATTTTTTCTTTAGTCGCCCTTGGCTTTACCGCCTGTGTGGTATTCTCCCGTGAACTCAAAGAGTTCGATAACGATGTTAATTATGATGAGGCGCGCATACCACACTACGACCTGCCTGACGCCCTCGTCACTGCCGAGGGCAAACCGGTCACGACTGCCGATCAATGGAGGAACATCCGTCGGCCGCAGATCCTCTCGCTGTTCGCCAACTTCATTTATGGCGCAGTGCCAGTGCCGCCCGATCCCATCTCCCAAACGTACCATGTCATCAAGGAGGATACATCGTTCATGGGTGGCAAGGTGACCAAACTCGATGTCTCCATTCGATTCAAAAACCGCAAGGGAACCGCGCAGACGCACATCGTCATTTTCATCCCGAACCGGGTCGGTGGTATCATGTCGCCGGCGTTTATGATGATGAGCTTTGACAACCCTCGTGGGGGAAGTTTTCAACTCAGTTCAAGCCGCAAGGGACATCTCCGTAACGGGGTGCCGCTTGGCCTGTTGGCCGACCAGGGCTACGCCTACGTTTCCGTCTACCACGGCAACCTTGTAGGCCACAACGAGGTTTCGTTCGGCGGGGGTATCCACAAGCTGTTCTTTCGTGACGGACAAAGCTTCCCCAAGGCGCACGAGTGGGGTGTGCTCGCGGCCAACGCATGGACTGGCATGCGTGCGCTCGACTACCTCGAGACCAACGACCGCGTCGATGCCAATCGGGTGGCCGTCATGGGCCACTCCAAGATGGGCAAGGCCACGCTTTGGGCGGCTGCCCAGGATGAACGGTTCGCGCTGGCCATCTCGGCACAGTCCGGCTGCGGCGGCGCGGCGTTGTGGCGCCGGAAGTACGGCGAGACGATGGCCAAGCTCAACCGTTTCCCGCACTGGCTCTGCATCAATGCTCGTAAGTTCAACGAACGCGAGGACGATCTCCCTGTGGATCAGCACATGCTCCTCTCGCTCGTCGCGCCCCGCCCTGTTTACGTTGCAAGCGGCACGGCAGACACGTGGGCCGATCCGCACGGCGAGTTTCAGTCCGCCAACCACGCCGGCCCCGTTTACAGATTGCTCGGCAAAAAACCGCTTAGCACCACCAAACTCCCGCCGCCCAATCAACCGCTACTTGACGCCGACATCGGCTACCATATCCGCACCGGCGGCCACTCCATCGAGCCCTACGACTGGCAGCAATTCATCAGCTTTTCAGACCGGCATCTGAAGGACAAGTAACCTTGCCCAAGCCCATTGTAGGCGGATTGAATTTAACTTAATTTTTCGGCGTTAAACTTAGGGTGCAAACCGTGTCACAAAAACTTGGCCAAGTCCTTGGCTTAGCAGCTGCGCTTAGCTTGTCAACGGCAACCTGCCTGGCCGAGCCGAAGTTGTCCGGTGAACTTCTTTATGCAAAACTCTGCGCCAAGTGCCACGGTGACCAGGGCCAAGGCGTCCCCGATGAATACGACGAGCCGCTTGCCGGCGATTGGCCGATCGAAAAACTCACACGCGTCATCACCCGCACCATGCCGGATGACGATCCCAAAAAATGTATTGGTGATGAAGCCGAGCGTGTGGCCCGCTATATCTTCGACGCGTTTTACTCCCCCGACGCTCAGCCTCGAAACAAATCACCGCGCATCGAGTTGGCTCGGCTGACCAATCGACAATACCTCCACTCCATCGCCGACCTGATCGGAAGTTTTAAGGGTCACTCGGAGCTAGTCCAAGCGGGAGGACTCAAGGCCGGTTACTACAACAGCCGGAGCCATAGCCGGAACAAAAACAGCATCGAGCGCACGGACCCCACCGTTGATTTCCAGTACGGCGGCAGCACTCCGGCTCCCGACAACAAGGAATACAAGGCGGAGGAATTCTCAATGCGCTGGAGCGGTTCGGTGATCGCGGAGGAAACCGGCGACCACGAGTTCATTGTCACCAGCGAAAATGGTGTCCGACTTTGGGTCAATGACATGGACCTCAAGTTGATCGAGGGCTGGGTGTCGAGCGGCGAACTTCGGGAACTCACCGGCATCGTCCGGCTCATCGGCGGTCGTGCCTACCCGTTGCGCCTCGACTTCTTTAAATACAAAAGCGATAGCGCCTCCATTAAGCTGGAATGGCACCCGCCGCACGGCACCCGTCAGGTTATTCCTGCCCGTAGTCTTTCTCCGCACTCCACCAAGAGCACTTTCGTAATACGCCAACCGTTCCCGCCGGATGATAGCAGTATCGGCTACGAACGCGGCAGCGCCGTCTCCAAGAAATGGGACGAAGCCACCACGTTCGCTGCCATCGAGACCGCCAATTGGGTCGCCGAACATCTCGACCAACTCGCCGGCACATCAATAACAGACAAGGACCGCCTGGCCAAGACGCGCGCGTTCAGTCAACAATTCACCGAGCGTGCCTTCCGCCGGCCGCTCACCGCCGAGCAGCAACTCTTCTTCGCCGATTCACGTTTTGCCGACGGCAAGCCGGCGACCGACTCCGTCAAGGAAATCGTACTACTCTCACTCAAGTCTCCACGATTCCTCTATCCCGACCTTGGCCAAGCCGATGATTACTCGGTCGCCACCCGGCTCGCGATTGGCCTGTGGGATTCGATGCCGGATGACGAACTACTTCGCGCCGCAACCGCCGGGCGGCTGAAGACACCCGATGAAGCGCGGCAACAGGCACTGCGAATGCTCCGCGATCCACGAAGCCGAGCCAAGTTACGCGGCGCGTTTCACCACTGGATCGGGCTCGATCACGCAGAGGAAATCGCCAAGGACACTGAACACTATCCCGATTATGACAAATCACTCGAGGCGGACCTTAGAACGTCGCTGAACATCTTCCTCGACAACATCGTTTGGCGGACTGCCGGAGCCGACTTCCGGAAACTACTCAACTCACGGAACCTACCATTAAACGAACGCCTGGCCAGGTTTTACGGAGCGCAACGTGTCAAACAACTTGGTGAATTTGGCCCTTCGTTTTTTGACCATGAACGCGCCGGCCTGCTGACCCATCCTTATCTGCTTGCCCTTTACTCGTATCACAACGGCACCTCACCGATTCATCGCGGCGTGTTTGTCACCCGCCACGTTCTTGGCCGCTCACTCAAGCCACCGCCCGAGGCGGTCGTATTCAAGGACGAGGCATTTGCCCCGGACATGACGATGCGCGAAAAAGTCACCCAACTCACCAAGCCCGATACCTGCATGACCTGTCATGAAATCATCAATCCGCTTGGCTTCGCGCTCGAACAATTCGACGGCATCGGCCGGTTGCGTAAAATGGAAAAAGGCAGGCCAATCAACACTATCTCGGATTATCTCTCTGCTGATGGCAGCGCCATCCGGTTGACCAGCGCCGGCGACCTTGCACGCCACGCCACGGAAAGCCCTACTGCCCAAAACAGATTCATAGAAATGCTCTTTAATCAGGTTGCCAAGCAGCCGGTTCGGGCTTACGGTTCGGCCGTTCGGAACCGGCTGCGCGAAGATTTCGTGGCCTCCGGTTTTAACGTGCAGTTTTTGCTGGCCGAAACGGCTGTCATCAACGCCATGCGCGGGATTGACACGTCTCCGCCAACCAAAAGGAACTAAATCATGAATCCTCTTGATCGCAGACAGTTCATCCGGGATCTCGGTGTCTCCACCGCCACGCTGCCATTTATTACCGGGCTGCCCAGCCTCGGCTTGGCCGCAACCACGCCACGTCGGCAAAGGCTTGTCGTCATGTTCAGCCCCAACGGCACCATCCCGAAGAACTTCTGGCCGGACTCAACTGGCAGCGACTTCGAGATGAAGGAAATCATGAAGCCGCTCGCTCCGTTTAGGGATCGCTTGCTTGTCCTCAACGGCCTGAACAACAGGGTGCGCGGCGACGGGGACAGCCACATGCGCGGCATGAGTTGCTTACTCACAGGCATCGAGCTGTTCCCGGGCAACATCCAGGGCGGCTCCGACACGCCCGCCGGCTGGGCCAAGGGCATCTCGATCGACCAGGAGATCAGGAATTATCTGCAAAGCCGCGAAGCCACCCGCACGCGGTTTGGGTCGCTGGAGTTTGGCGTCGGTGTCACCGACCGGGCCGATCCGTGGACCCGCATGTCGTACGCCGGTCCGAACCGACCGGTCGCCCCAACGGATGACCCGTACCAGATGTACCAGAAGCTGTATGGCCAACTCCGCGATCGTGACAGCTTATTGAGCATTTTGGATGAAGTGCGGGACGACCTCAGTCGAGTCTCCAGAAAAATCAGTGCTGAGGATCGACAACTACTTGAGGAACATGCCGGGTTCGTCCGCCAAATGGAAAAGGAGTTCGGCCGTGTCGACAGCAATGCTCTGATCAGAAATCCGCCGAAGTTCGAAGCTGGCATCACCAATCAAAACGATAATGTTCCACGCCTGAGCCGAATGCAGATCGACCTGATGGTGAACAGCTTCGTCAACGATTTCGCTCGAGTCGGCACGCTGCAATACACGAAGTCGGTCGGCCAAGCGCGGATGAACTGGCTCGATATCAAGGATGGGCATCACGGTCTATCGCACGAGTCGGACAAAAATGAGGATGCCGTCGACAAACTCACGCGAATCAACAAATGGTTTGCCGGTGAACTGGCCTACTTGACTAAACGACTGGCCGAGATCCCCGAACCAGGCGGCAGTGGCAGCCTGCTCGACAATACCACCATCGTGTGGACCAACGAACTGGGCAAAGGCAACAGCCATACGCTAAAAAATATTCCGTTTGTCCTTCTTGGGGAAGGTCTTGGTTTTAAAATGGGCCGATCGTTGGACATGAAAGGTGCGGCACATAACCGCCTGCACTTGGCCATAGCTCACGCCGTCGGGCACCCTCTCAAGACGTTTGGCAATAAAAAGCTGAGCCAAGGTGGCCCTCTCAACTTGGCCTGACAAACATTCTACTCAGCCAAGTTCCCTACGCCAGAATACCTCGCATGACACGGCCGTGGACATCGGTCAACCGGAAGTCGCGGCTGGCATACCGATAGGTGAGCCTCTCGTGATCGAAGCCCATGAGGTGCAAAATCGTCGCGTGAAGGTCGTGTACATGAACCGGGTTTTTGACGGCCTTAAAACCAAACTCATCGGTTGCCCCGTAAACCGTCCCTCCCCTCACACCGCCTCCGGCCAACACCATTGAGAAGCCGGCGGAGTTGTGATCGCTTTGTTTAGTGGAAAAATCAAGGGCCGCAAAAACCCTATGCGGCGATGAATGGCTGACAAGCGAAAAGCCGGTAAATCAGTCGGATTCACTCAAGCGCTTGGTCGGTTTTTCGAAGAGGATCTCGTGCGCTTCGTCGAGAATGCCTGGAATACGCCGGGCAAACGGGCTCTTGGCCAAGGCGACGGTGAGATCGAGTTCAGCGGCCTTGGCCGCGGTTTCGCCGGGGAACCAGTGATCGGCCTGACCAAGAAGATTGTAGCGCATTTTGCCCCAATCGACCATGTCGAGTGACTTGGCGTAAGTCCAAAGCCGGATAATTTCGAGCACGTTGATCGAACCGGGGACATCGAGATATTCAGGAATATTTTCGTACCAGCGATCGCACCAGTCCCGGCCAAGCGCACTTGCCATCTCTTCGCGGAGCCGGGTCTCGATCGGTGCAACCGTTTCGGCAATGCGGTCGTACTGCTCGAGGGCGGCAATGTGCTCGTCGAAGTCGCTTGGCTTAGCCGCGCCGCAACTGAGCGTATGCACCTGCGGACGGTTCAGACAGTACAACGCGTTGAACTGCATCGGCGAAAGTGGCTGGCAGAGCCCTACCAGCTTTGGTGGTGGCGCGTAAAGTTTACCCCCCTTGTCGTTGGGACTGATGATGAACACACCCATGTCGCGCCGGGCAGCCGACTCGATGCACGACCAATTCAAGTCATTGACGAAGTACCAGTGCAGGTTCACGTATTGGAATGCGTCGCTTTCGATCGCCTGTCGGATAATATGCGCCGGCGCGTGCGATGAAAAACCGATGTGGCGTACCCGGCCCTCGTCGATAAGTTTGTGAATCGCCTCCACGCAGCCGCCCTTGCACAGCGACCAGTCGAGGAACTGGGCATTGTTGATGCCGTGCAGCGACAGCAGGTCAACATGATCAAGTTGCAGTTGGCTCATCGACTTGTCGAAGGTGTCGAGGAACTCCTTCTGCGTGGCAAACGGCGCAATCTTGGTCTGGACGATTATCCCATCGCGTGGCAGCCTAGGCAGCACGAAGCCAAGCTGCATCTCAGACGAGCCGTAGCCGCGCGCGGTCTCGATGTGGTTGATACCCAGTTCCAGGGCACGGTGA
>ENA-UPTF01002070-UPTF01002070.1-marine-metagenome-genome-assembly--contig:-NODE-2070-length-11893-cov-1.769381_pt1 | contig 11893 bp, 12 predicted proteins | sample MGYA00238166_ERZ767019 | MGnify/ENA primary metagenome ERZ767019 (study PRJEB28930, sample SAMN06266391) | marine metagenome | isolation source: Sea water from 250 m depth | place: Atlantic Ocean... | reverse complement strand
GTGGACCTGGACGCAGGTACCGTCAGCCGCGAAATCTTCGTCAACCCTGACATATATGACCAAGAGCAAGAGCAACTCTTCGCCAGAACTTGGCTGTTCATTGGGCATGAGAGCCAAATCTCCAAACCTGGAGATTTTTTCGTGTCGTCCATGGGGGAAGAATCCGTGATAATGTGCCGAGACCGGCAGGGTCAAATGCACGTCTTCTTGAATTCCTGCACCCATCGTGGCATGAAGGTCTGCCGGTACGACGAGGGTAATACGCCGGTATTCAGTTGCCCCTATCACGGATGGAGCTTCGCAACTGATGGTAAGTTGGTCGGCGTTCCATATTTCAAGGACGCCTATAAAGAAAACCTCGACAAGTCCAAATGGGGCCTGCCTGAAGTCGCGCAGATGTTCAATTATCGGGGCTCCATCTGGGCCACCTGGGACAAGAACGCCCCATCTTTCCAAGAGTATATGGGCGGGTTTTTGAAATACCTCGATTTCCTGTTAGACACCTGGGACGGCAGCGGTGGAGAAGTAGAGGTTTTCGGGGGTGTAGAGAAATGGGTCATTCCATGCAACTGGAAGTTCCCTTCCGAGAACTTCATCGGCGATCGATACCACAACATCAGCCACCGGTCAGTCGATTTGGTCGGGCAAGGCCCTAGCGGGAGCGGACGGCGGGACACCCAAGAACGGGAAGGGGCAACAGCACTAGACATCTCTTTCCCAGAAAGAGGACACGGTACAATCACATTCCTCCGCCCGAATGACGCGGTGATTCCGTCTTATCAGCACTCTAAGATAGTCTCAGAGTACTTCGCGCACTGTGAGTCCGAGCGCCGCAAGAATTACGGTCAGTGGGCTCGCCTGGTACCCGGTCCCAGCACTATTTTCCCGAACATGTCTTACCTTCCGCGCCAGCCCCGCACAATATCTGCTTGGCATCCAAGAGGCCCAAACAGCCACGAGGCCTGGCGTTGGTTCCTGGTCGATAAGACGGCTCCAGAAGAGGTCAAAGAGTTTCTGCGCCACTATTACATCAGCTACTCCGGTCCCTCAGGTCTAACTGAGCAAGACGACATGGAGAACTGGAACTACGCGCACAACGCCAGTCAAGGCGTCATCGCACGCCGGTTCCCATACAACTATCAAATGGGGATGGGTTTTGAGGGTCCGCCGGTGGATACTGACGGCCTTGATATGCCAGGGCAAATTAGAAACGTGACCACGGCTAAAGCAGCAGAGCAAAATCAACGTGGCTTCTACCAACGCTGGTCAGAGTTCATGGGTGCTCCAGACTGGGATACTCTGGCAACTTGGCGCAACGGAAGAGGCCACTGATGCGTATATGATCGTTCCGATGCTCAAACCGGTAGATACGGACAGGGTTAAATTCGAAACAAAGTCAACGCACACGGGGCCGGAATCATGACAACAGCCGAGTCAACCATCGCCAATCTGCTCCTTAAAGAAGAGGTCTCGGAATTTCTATTCGAGGAATCGGAACTTCTGGACGAGAGAAACTTCGAAGAGTGGCTTGGCCTGCTTACAGACGACATCCGTTATTGGATGCCCATGCGCCGGAATGTAAAATCCAACGAACTAGACCGCGAGTTCACCCGAGAGGGACAGGACATCAACTGGTTCGATGAGGGCAAAGACACCCTAGAACGCCGAGTGAAACAGATCCTCACCGGAGTGCACTGGGCAGAAGAGCCCCTCTCCCGCATCCGACACTTCATCACCAACGTCCAAGTCGTAAGAGCCGAGCCATCAGTCCCGGAGGCCAGGGAGGTCTCTGTGCGCTGCCGCTTCCTGATTTACCGAAACCGGGTCGAGACCGAGACAGACTTTCTTATCGGCAAACGAGAAGATGTTCTCAGAAAGGTTGACGGATATTGGAAAATTGCAGAACGTAAAATAATCCTAGACCAGAATGTGTTGTTAGCAAAGAACCTCACATTCTTCTTTTAGCGCTTGTTTAATCCCACGAAATTAAATTCTACGCCACATTCCCTGAAGTCCAGCCACACCTTTGGCTGACTGTCGGATTGTGCAAAAGGAGGTCTAAATTGGCGGATGTAGTTAACCTAATAACTTTGGCGGAGGGTTCTAAGGTAGCCACCGCAGCAGGCGCTACTGTTGAGATAGTTGACAATCCGAAAGACGGGGTCTGGGTCTTCGGAAAATACCTGGTCTGTCCTGAAGATCCTTCTTTGGTAGGTAATGAAGATATGTTCTTCGCCCAGGACATAGTCGAAGTGCTGGAATGATGGCTGATCCCGAATCTCACTCTCCCAGCTATGAGGATTTGAGGGAAGCATTCCAGGCGGGTTTCAACTCGATCGACGACGGCGACGGGTTCTACTATGGATTCCACAACTACTTGCAACAGCAAGGCTTCGGACTCAGGGATGACATACCCTGCACATGCTCGGACAACGGAACACATGGCCACCAGCCGGAATGCCGGTGGGTGAAAGTCTAGCCAGCGTTATCTTTTTACTGTCTCTCAGCCTCTAAAAAGATCTAAGGCATTCTGACGGGTGATTCGGTCCTGATTCACCTGACTTAACCCAACGTTGTCCACGGCATCCATCAGACCTCCGCTCATGGGCGCCCAGACCCAGTCAGACCCCAGAAGGATATGCTCCGGCCCAGCCATGTCCAACAGCAGTTCCAGAGACCTCGGGTTAATCGTAACAGTATCGTAGTACAGCATTGACATGTAGTCCTCTGGACCATCTTTCTGCAAGTCGGTAACCTTCTCCATACCGCGGCGGTAGGCAAGGTCAACTCGCCCGATCAAGTAGGGTAGAGATCCACCCCCATGGCATAGCATCAGTTTCAATTTAGGATGCCGGTCCAATAGTCCGGAGTGAATCAGCTTGGCTGCCAGAATGGTCGTGTCCAGCGTCCGGCCCATACTGAATGCCATGTAGCTGGGACCCACGCTAGGCCATTTACTATGGGACGCTCCGTGCAGCATAACCGGCACATCTAGTCCCTCAGCCGCAGCCCACAAGGGCTCCATACCCGGGTCGGCTACGTCTAAGTCTGCCGGGTCGCTGGGGAGCATGGTTCCCAACATGCCCAGCGTCGTCACAGCATATTCCAGTTCCCTCGCCGCCTTCTCACCATCCCGCATGGGCACCGCCGCTATAGTCCGAAAAGCTGAGCCACTATCTCTGGCCGTCTGGACCATATGTTCATTCAACAAGCGCACCCAATCGGCTTCTTTGTCGGCGGCCATGGTGTACCCCTGTATGTCCAACCAAGCAGCCATATATTGAGACCCCACTCCGTTTTCCTGCATCCACTGTGTCCTCGCCAAAGTGTCAGACAGGCTTCCACCCGCAGCTCGGAGTGTCGGCAGTCCCGGAAATGTCAGAGCGTGCCCGGCATCGGTCTCCTCTACCTCCACGCCGAACGCTTTCGCCGATTTATGGACCTCTTTCAAGAAGCTGGTAGGCGCAATATGAGCGTGGACGTCTATGAAACCTTGAGGCGTCTCCTGGGCCATGGTTCCTCCAACAATGCTGATCTAAGGGCTCGATTAGACGAAATATGATGCCTATTGCGTGCCCGAGGATATATTCGGAAGCCATCTACGTCAAGGCTTTGGATAATCTGTATAATTGACGTAATTCCCCGGCTCCGAGACGATTCGACTAAACAGAAATTCGATTGGGAGGAACAACCCATGCCTCAACGCAAAGATGGCGGCGACGCAGTCCTAGAAGCGCTGCGCAAGCTGGACGTGGACTACATCATCTCCTCCCCCGGCTCCGAGTGGCCTTCGGTGTGGGAGGCTCTGGCCCGCCAAGTTATCAACGAGGAACCCGGACCTAAATATATCAACACCTGGCACGAAACTCTTGCTGTGGCCATGGCCCAAGGCTACACACGCATGACCGGTCGGATGCAAGCAGTACTGCTTCACGCCGGTGTCGGGGTGCTCCAAGGGTCAATGGGCATCCACGGCGCGTTCCAAGGAGAAATTCCCATGCTGGTGGCATCCGGCGAAACCGAGAGCTACGGCGAGGCCGACGGATTCGACCCTGGCCCGCAATGGCTACGTAACCTGAGCATAGTGGGAGGACCAAACCGGCTCGTCGACTCCATCACCAAGTGGAGCAGTCGGGTCACCAGCTCCGAAGTAATCTACGAGACCTTCAGTCGGGCCGGTGAGATGGCCCAGCGAACTCCCAAGGGACCGGCTTTCTTGAACGTACCCATGGAGACCATGCTTGAGGAGTGGACGCCTCCCGCCAAATTCAACAATAAGCCCGCAGCTCCCAAAACCCGGCCCGAGTCCTCAGATGTCGAGGCCGTAGCGGACCTCCTTATCAAAAGCAATAGCCCGGTCATCCTGGCTGACTCAGCAGGCAAGAGCCTAGAAGGTTTTAAAGCCTTGGTCGCGCTGGCCGAGACAATGAACATTCCGGTGTTCGAATCCGAAGGGCCCGGTTATTCCAACTTTCCAACCAATCACCCGTTACACAATGGATACGACCTTAAGGCTAGGTACGGCGAGTTCGACCTGTTCCTCGTAGTGGGATGCCGCGCGCCTTGGTATCCCGCGAGCGCCAGCCCCGAAAACGGCACGGTAGTGATCATTGACGAGAACCCCATCAAGGAATTTATGGTCTACCAGAATCTCGGCGCCGACCATTATCTTGAGGGCGATGTCGCGCTCTCACTAGAACTACTGGATGAAGCTGTCAAAGCCAAGGGAGGCAAGAGCAGAGACTACCCTGGCAACGGCGACGTCTGGGCCAAGTACCGGGCTGTGAGCGACGAGACCACCAGCGCCAGCCCCATCGACGTCGCCGTGCTCTGCAAAGCGCTCAGCGAGAACATGCCGTCCGACGCGGTGTATATCGACGAGACTATCTTACATCGGCCTCAGATTCTTCGTTGCATCGAACGGGAGAACCCGCAGAGTTATCTGCGCCCGGCAGGAGGCCTGGGGCAAGGGCTAGGAACGGCTCTCGGTGTCAAATTAGCCACTCCTGAACGTCCCGTGGTCGCGCTGATGGGCGACGGCTCGCTCCTCTACAACCCTATCACCCAGGCTTTAGGTGTGGCCCGGGAGAGCGACCTACCGATCATGATCGTGGTGTTCAACAACACCAGCTATGCTGCTATGAAGCGACTCCACCTATCCTTTTATCCCGAAGGAGACGCCGCTAAGTCCGGCATATTCCACGGTGTCAACATCCCCGGCCCTGACTACCAAGAACTGGCCTCCCCATTCGGTGGGCACGGCGAGCGAGTGGAAGACCCCAAACGCCTAGCCGGCGCCATTAAAGACGCCCAAGCTGCAGTTGCCGAAGGGAAGGTTGCCATACTAGATGTGGCTTTGTCTGGGTAAGCGAGTCCTTCAACAAACTCGAAAGGCGCTGAACTTGAGTAAAGGCAAGGCGATGCCTTGCCTTTACTTGTTGGCCACAGATGGTCACTGCCTTTCCCATGGCCAGAGACTCAAAAACCATTCTCGCGACAACGTCAATTGTCCCAGATAATCTGGATTCCAGACTTCTCTGGAACAACAAGAACGGACAGCCTATCCCTCCATATCCTCATCAATCAATTGTGCCACCTGAAGATTGACCCCGTCGCCCTGGGCTTTCAGTCCTTCGGACAGCCGCCGCCGGCGTACTTCCGAGTGATTCTGGTTTAGTTTCCATTTGCCCTTTAGATCGAATATCTCGATCTGGAATCCTACGACTCGCTTTATCATCTGATCAGCATATTCTGTGCCATAGTCCATCTGCCAAGGCTTGGGCTGGGATGACTCATGCTGGTCCGTCAAGCGGCTCAGGTTCTCCTCGATTGCTGTCCGGTCTTCGAACGCCTTAAAGATACCAGTGGCATGGACGGCTACATAGTTCCAGGTGGGTACCACGTTGTCCTCCTGGTACAAGGTCGGCGAGATATAGGTGTGTGGGCCATGGAAGACCACCATGACCTGCTCTCCATCCGCGTAGCGCCACTGGCGATTAGCTTTGGCCATATGCCCAAGGACAAGACCCTGATCACCGGCTTCCTCTTCTATCACGAAAGGCAAATGACTCGCCATTGGTTCGTGTCCCGTATGAGAAAACAGGATACCGAAATTGTTGTTCTTCATGAACTCAAACAGCTTAGTCCTGTCTTCTTGGGAGTAATATCTCGGTATGTACATGGCGTTCTCTGGCGAATGGATGAGATTTTGGTGATGTTTTACTATCCCACAGAGCTACCCCTTGTTGCCACCCACTCAACCCTCTGTTACGCTTCCCGAACCCACATATGGAAGTGACCTCTTTGACCCAAAATCCCAGCATCAGCGCCGACCTTTATGTCACCTGCATAATCGACCAGCTGTATCCAGAGGTCGGTGTTAGCGCGGTTAAGGTGCTCCGGCGAATGGGAGTCACGGTTGGTTTCCCCAAGGACCAGACCTGTTGCGGTCAGCCGGTCTACAACACCGGATTCAACAACCAGGCTCGCGTCCTGGCCAAGCGCGTCTTGGAGCAGTTCCGAGATAGCGAATACGTGGTGGTTCCCTCGGGCTCTTGCGCTGCCACCATAAGGGTATTCTACCTGGAATTATTCGCTGACGACCCAGGCTTACTGGCAGAGGCCAAAGCTTTAGCGTCCAAGACTTACGAGTTCTCCGAGTTCCTGGTAAATGTTCTCAACATCGAAGATGCCTCGGTATTCGGAGCCGCACACCAGGGTTCAGTGACTTACCATCCAAGCTGCCACCTACTCCGCGAGTTGGGAATCAAGACTGAACCTATGAAGCTCCTCAGCACTGTCCCCGGTCTAGAAAAGAAAGAACTGGAGGGCGCTGAGATTTGCTGTGGTTTCGGCGGCACTTTCTCCGTCAAGTTCCCCCACATTTCTGAGGGAATGGTTTCCGACAAGATCGCTAACGTCCAAGCCAGCGGCGCTAGCACATTGGTCGCCTGCGACATGAGCTGCCTGATGAACATGGGCGGCGCCCTAAACCGGCAGGGATCTGACATCAAGGTAAGGCACCTAGCTCAGATTCTGGATGCAGACTCAGATTAGGAATCCCATCAATTGCCTGAAATAAAGACACAGGACTTCTCCGCTGCTTCCGTCGCGGCTATTCAGAACCCCAAACTCCGACGGGCCCTAGACCGAGTGGCGTCCGGGTTTGAGGTTGCCCGCCTTGATCGCGTGGCTGAAGCCACCCCGAAGGTCTGGGAAGACTGGAAACAGCAGGCCCGTGACATTAAGGCCCACACCAACGAGCACCTGGATTACTACCTGGACTTACTGCACACCAACGTTACCGCTGCAGGCGGCCAACTCCATTTCGCTAAGGACGCCGACCAGGCAAACGAGATTGTCGCCCACATAGCCCGCACCCGGAACGTCAAGATTGCCACCAAGAGCAAGAGCATGGTCTCCGAGGAGTTGGCACTGAACCCAGTCCTGGAGTCCATCGGAGTGGAGGTCTGGGAAACCGATTTGGGTGAGTACATCATCCAGTTGGCGGAGGAGACTCCTTCGCACCTCGTTGCCCCGGCGCTGCACAAGTCGAAAGAAGACGTAGCAGAGTTGTTTTCCGAGAAGTTGGGCATCCCCTATGACGAGGACATCTATCATATGGCCGCCACGGCTAGGGAGGTCCTTCGGGACAAATTCATGGAGGCGGACCTGGGCATCAGCGGTGCTAACTTCGTGGTCGCAGAGACCGGCACCCTGGTGATTATCACAAACGAGGGTAACGGACGCCTTTCCACATCGGCTCCGCGGATACACATCGGTATCACCGGTATGGAAAAGGTGATTCCATCCCTGCAGGACCTGTCGATATTCTTGCGCCTGTTGCCCCGCTCTGCCACAGGCCAACGGATTACCAGCTACGTCAGCATGACTACCGGCCCCCGCCGCTCGGACGACGAAGACGGCCCCGAGGAGTTCCACCTCGTACTGGTAGATAACGGCCGGTCCAGAATGTTGGCCGATCCGAATTTGCGAGAAGCTCTGTACTGCATCCGCTGTGGGGCTTGCTTAAACATCTGCCCCGTTTACGCACGTATCGGGGGCCACGCCTACGGTTGGGTGTATCCCGGCCCCATCGGCGCCGTTGTATCACCTATGCTTGTCGGCTTGAAACAGGCCAAGGAGCTACCTCAGGCTTCCAGCCTTTGCGGCGCTTGCCGGGAGGTCTGTCCGATCAAAATCGACATCCCCAGAATGCTCTTGGACCTCCGGAATAAGACGGCAGAAAGTCCCGACAGAAACCTGCGTTCTGCCTCCAAGTCCGAACGCGCCCTGGCTGGTCTCTACGTCAAATTGATGGGCAGCCCTAGGTTACTTGGAATGGCAGTATGGTTTGCAAATCTCCTCCAGAAAATGGAGCGAATCCTGCCTTTCTCCCATCTGACGAAAGACCGCAAATGGATCAAAAAATCTCTAGTGCCACCTCTATCAAAGTGGACACGCTCAAGAGACCTACCCGCTTTACCCAAGCGTACTTTCCACGATATCTGGAAGAAGGATCTGTCTCGCGATGACTCCTAAGCCTCTGGGCACTCCCAAAGCGGAATTCTTAGCTGGTGTCCGGCAGGCGCTCGGCCGCGCAGACGTTCCGCCGACAGAGCCATACCCGCGCCTGACCGACACGACGTCCGAATTGGAAGTGCAGGCAATCGAGGTTCGCCGACGCTTGGCGGCGAACCTACCCGCCCTACTAGACCAATTGGCTGACATGGCAGCCAAGGGCGGCTGGAACGTTCACCGAGCTTCGGGAACTGAGGAAGCGGTCGGGCAAATAGAGACCATTGTCAAAGAATCTGGCGCTACCAACATAGTCAGGTCTGCCCAGGAAGTCTTCGACCAAGTGCCCGTGGACGCCGCATTAGCTAATCAAGGCACCAAGGTAACCACGGTCATCAAGGATCACGATAATCCCCGGGAGGCACTCCGCGAAGAAATACGCCAGTCAGGTGTTGGCATCACAGGTGCCGATTACGCCCTGGCCGAAACAGGCACGCTAGTCGTGCTCCCCAGAAAGGGACTGAGCCGACTGGTATCCCTAGTCCCACCGGTACACATCGCCTTGGTGCGCGCTGAAGACCTACTGGAAACGCTGGACGACCTGTTCTTGTTAAGGCGCCTAGAGTATCATCAGCAGGGCGGTGAGATGGGCAGTTACCTAAACTTCATCACTGGACCCAGCCGAACCGCCGACATCGAGATGACCATAGTCGAGGGTGTCCACGGTCCCAAAGAAGTCCACATGATCATCCTTGGCTAATAACAAAGTCCTTTCTCTCTCACGATAGGAGAGCGAACACAGAACTCTTGCGCACCGCGCCCCATTCTTGTTTCTCCAACAATCAAAGGGTGAAAAAATGCCACTGCGTGTCGGATTCTCCGAGTTCCGTAAACAGATGCTGGAACGAGATTTGGAAGCCATTGAAGAGGTCATTCCAATCCTGGGCGTTGAGAAAGTGATCCTCACTGGGGACATGGCCGCCGGGGACTACAAACCCGACACCAAAATCGAGCTAATCATCGTCCATGACACAGAATATTCCTTCGGAAGGCGTGCCGATTTCTTCTCTTACCATCTCCCCAGTTCCGTCGATATAGACACCCTAGTCTACACTCCAGCGGAGTTCGACGAGATGCGAGAAAAACTGCCGGCGCTGGCCAAAGCCTGTCGTGAGGGAAGGGAGATATTTAACAATGCCTGATTATCTGGCCGAGGGCGCCCGCTGGCTGCGCCAAGCCGAACAAGACCTGGATGACGCCCGATATCTCAAGAACGGCGGTCGCCATAACCTAGCCTGCTTCATGGGACAGCAAGCGGCCGAAAAAGCTATCAAAGCGTTTCTGTACCACAGGCGAGTGGAGGACGTTTGGGGACACTCGCTATTGGACCTGTGCGAGGACGCCAAACTCTTTGACATGATGTTTGACACCATGAAATCGGAAGCTCGGCAATTGGATAAATACCATTACATCACCCGGTACCCGGAGTTCCTCCCTAGCGGAACCTCATCCGAGGCCTTCAACGAAGTCGATTCGGAACGATCCATCGAGCTCTCCGCCCAGGTCGTGGAGTTCACTAGAGAGCGGATAGTGTAAATGCCGGCAAGAGTGGATTCCCTTCTTCCTGAGCAATTCGGTCCGCTACAAGGGGTACGCATCCTCTCCACCGGAACCATCGTAGCCCAGCCATTCGCCGCCGCTTTAGCAGCCGAAATGGGCGCTGAGGTTATCCAGATTGAACGTCCTGTTGTTGGGGATGTGACACGAAGTATAGGAGTTCAAAAAGACGGCGAAACAGGTCCCCACTTAAACAGTCTCTGGCTTCAAGACCGACGTAACACGTTCTCCGCCACCTTGGATTTCTCTTCGCACGAAGGGAGGAAGTTATTCCTTCGGCTGATCCCCAGTGTGGACATCTGGATGGAAAGCTCCAAGGCCGGCACCTATGTTAATTGGGGCTTGGATGATGCAACTATCCTGGCCGCCAATCCGTCAATCGTCATCACGCACGTATCGGGATACGGCCAGACAGGTCATCCCAACTATCTGAACCGGGCTTCCTACGACCCCATCGGCCAAGCCTTTGGCGGAACCATGGCCATCACCGGCTCGCCGGAACCTGAGCCTCCCATCACGGCCAGGCCGCTGGCGGCAGACTACACCACGGCACAGATGTGTTTATGGTCGACCCTAGCGGCATATATCCATGCTCTGCGCACCGGCGAAGGGCAGGCCATCGACTTAGCGCAATACGAAGCCGTACACAAAGTGATGTCCGGGACTATGGTGGAGTATTTTGAGACTGGGGCCGTCCCCCAGCGTATCGGCAATCAAAGCGGCCGCAGCCAGCCTTTCGGTACGTACACCGCCGTGGATGGTTGGGTGGCCATAGCCGCACTAGGGACAGTATTCGACCGAGTTTGCTCGGTGTTGGGCCTGAACGCGTCCGAAGAATGGCTACATGAAGCCCGGACTGACCTGGAGTCTATTCCAGCCATTGAATTCGATGCCACTCTGCGCGGCTGGCTGGAAGAACGGACGGTTGAAGAGATCGTTGAGACTATGAACGCAGCCCAAGTCGGATGCAGCGCGGTGATGACACCCAAAGACGCTGCAGATGACCCCCACTACCAGGCTAGGGAAATGCACACGGAATGGGAAGACCTGCAGTTGGGACGGAAAATCAAGGGGATTGGTATAGTCCCCAAATTCTCTGAGACGCCCGGCAAGATATGGCGTGGATCCGCTCCGTTAGGGCATGACAACGACTTGGTCTACAAGCACTATCTCGGCCTTGATGACGCTGAATTGCGGCGCCTACGAGAGCAGGGAACCATCTAGACCAGGCAAGCGGCTTAAGGACCTATCATGAACAGCCGCACAGCCCGCTCCGCCGTCCCTTGCAACATCTCTCCGGTCCGACCGAGGGCCTGCTGAAACGTCATCGCCCCATCGGAGATGCACAGGACCGATGCCACACCGTGGTCGTATAGTTCTTCATGTCCTTCCCCTAAACTGCCCGCCAGCAACACCGTGGGTACCCCGTAGGCTTTGGCATGTCGTGCCACTCCCACAGGGGCCTTATCAAACACGGTAGAAAGGTCGGCCCGCCCTTCGCCAGTGAACACCAGATCGGCGCCCTCCAAGTGGCGGTCAAAGTCGAGGACCTGACAGACCATGTCGATTCCTGATCTTAGGTTTGCTCCAGCAAAGGCGATCAGTCCAGCTCCAAGCCCACCTGCCGCACCAGCGCCAGGAATGTCTAGAACATCTTGCCCTGTATCCCTTTTGACGACCTGAGCGAAGCGGACCAGAGCGGCATCCAATTCAGCAACCACTTCTTTAGATGCCCCTTTCTGCGGCCCGAATATCGCCG
>ENA-UPTF01002068-UPTF01002068.1-marine-metagenome-genome-assembly--contig:-NODE-2068-length-11901-cov-2.856394_pt1 | contig 11901 bp, 11 predicted proteins | sample MGYA00238166_ERZ767019 | MGnify/ENA primary metagenome ERZ767019 (study PRJEB28930, sample SAMN06266391) | marine metagenome | isolation source: Sea water from 250 m depth | place: Atlantic Ocean... | reverse complement strand
TTTTGATTATTATTTTTAAAACAAAAAATTGAGTAAATAAGTAAAATAATTGATATTAAAAGAATCTTTTTCATTAATTCAGTTTACCGGCCCAGATAGTGAAGAATTAACTGAGCAAGAGTTCCTGTCGATATTTGTACCTGTAATTATGGCTGAGATGAAATACCGCCCAAGAGATGGAGTGATTTCAGAGATTCTAAATTCGGGGAAACTTGAAATATTTGATCAGAAAATAAGAACTAAAATTTCTTCATGGGAAGGAGAATTAGCGCGAGTGAGATTTCAAGAAGACATAGAACATGCTAGGTATCGGGAACAATTACTAGATTTATATTCCGAACAAGGTAATTTTAGAGAGTTCACTAATTCCCTCTCCTCTTTTAATTTACAAAGCTCGAAGTTCGAAAATGTTTTAGGTAGGAATTTATTGCAGTCAGTTAAATTCGAAAATTTATTGGTAGGTTTTTATAACACATCATTTTATTTGACTAGGATGTATTACAATCCCTTAAAAGATAGCATTGAAGAATCCCTTTCCTTGATTGATCAACGGCTAGCCACACTCCAGTAGTCTCAGAATACTCAACTCAACTATTTTCCACCAGAGTCGTTTAAAAGTTCGACTCCCTAATTTGGTCAACTGTTTGGTCACCACTTGCTCCAAAGACTATGAAGTTTTCGAAGTCTTTCAAGTGGTTAGCTTTAGAAGATGGCACGCCCGGAGAGATTCGAACTCCCGACCACCTGGTTCGAAGCCAGGTACTCTATCCAGCTGAGCTACGGGCGCATGTGCAAGTACTCGCGAACCGCCGATTATAGCGACTTAGAAGAAATCAGTCACTGAAGTCTTTAAGACTTCAATGTGTCGCAAAGATAGAGCTAAGTAGCAATTATTAACCTTCAAAGCTAATCTGGAGTCTAACACTCAAAATCAGTTTCGGTTGGGGACTTTTCTGCGGCGCCTATGCCGACTGTTCGACAAGGTTTTGAGGAAAAAACTAGACAAAACTTAGTTAAATAAGTCTAGGATTCGGCTGTACTTAATAATGAACTGTTGAGCATCGCGCCGCGGTGCGCCCAACCCACTCTCATCCACTTCGTTGTAAACCAAATACAATCCGGCATTTGCGGATTGCAACCAGGCAAATCTCAAGTTGGTAGCAACTACGTCATCTCGCTTGTTATATTGGACTAATGTTTGGATGGACATTCTTGGCGTAAATGAATATGACAGACGCAAACGCGCCAGGTCTACTTCGAAGTCACCACCAGGAACCGGCAAATCTATGTCACTATGACTCCAGGATAATTCGGTACTGAATTTCTCTCCGGTGCGATAACGGAGAGTTGGTTCCACATTGACGCGATCCCCTCCGAAGAATCCGCCAATATTGCTGCGAATATTAATGCTGAGAGGCGCACCCTGGTTAGTCCAGAATACAAACTGGCCTTCTTCATGTTCATAATCACCAACCGGCACTGTAACACCATTTACAATTTCGAAAGGCTCTCTTACACCTTCCTGGGTAAAGTTCATACCCGTATGAATTTCCATACCAGTATCAAATTCCCAATGGTTATCTACATGTAAATAGCCAGTTTCCTGAAAACCATCGAATCCCCAATAACCTCGATAATTAATGTGAGGTCGAAGTTCATGCAGACCCCATAAATTATTTGGGCGTATAGAACGCCTTATCCCCGCGGTATACTTTCGGAATCCGCGACGCTGCAAGAAACCTACTTCTGGATTAAAGTTTTCGCCAACCTGAGAATAGCCAGCACTTATGTTCCATTCTGGTGAAACGTAGTTTGCATCGATGCCACCAGCCCCATCACGACCGGATAAACCTGGCGTATCGGTTGCCGCAGCCCAGCCAGTAATCAGGGTTTCATCCCCTATACCCCAACGACCATCAACTGCGAATGTGCGGTTGTAGTCGTCTCCTTTGTTATTCAGAACTGAACCATCGCCATCTCGCTCCACATACATAAAACCGATTGAGGAACGATTGGGCAGATCCTGACTTACGCGCGCGACAGTAAAGTCATTTTCTGAAGCAATTCCGGTAATCCCTTCGGTACGCATACCGATTAATCCAACGTTAGTATTCTCTCCGACTTTACCAGTTAGCCTTAATCCACCGTCGATTGGCAATTGCGCACCTCCAGCACCGACACCAATGCGCCGACTGAAGAAGAGTTCTACTTCGCGCGGATTACCAACAGCAAATTGACCGGAGTTTTCCAGGAAGAAAGGTCGTTTCTCGGGAAAGAACAAACTAAATCTGTCCAAGTTAACTTGCAGATCATCAGCTTCTACTTGCGCGAAATCAGTATTGTAAGTGACATCGAGAGTTAAAGAAGGTGTTACGGAGTATTTAACATCAAAGCCATATTCTTCGTTATTTTCAGTTCCAGATATAAGAGTGCCGCCTCGGGATGAGGAGCCTAATGCATAAGGAGTGAACTGCAGGAACTGTTGGCTCGGCGCGCGTATCCCTTCTACATAACCTGCTTCTGAAACACGATTCAAATTATATTGACGATCAAGTGGTGCCCAATAAGTAACTTCGTTATTACGGCGAATGTTTCGCTGAAAGTTTATTCCCCAGGTTTGAATGTCTTCATTGCTATAACGCAAAGCAGAAAATGGAATCTCCATTTCTGCACTCCAACCAATGTCAGAAATTGCTGCGCTAACTTCCCAACTAGTATCCCAGTTAACATTAATACCACCATTGGATCCTCGAAATCCTGAAGATGCACCTTCATTTACGACCTGAGCATCATATTCCAATCCCGCTGGAGTGGTACCAAAAATAAAACCACTCTGCCGATCTAATAGACCGTCGATAATTACCTGAAAACTATCAGTGTCTTCTAAAGACGAATCCCGTCGGGCATCGGTAAAGGTAATTCCTTCCGGATTGGTATCATAAGCCACAACACCAATGTAAAGAGATTCCTCTGTGTAGCCCAAAAAAACCTCAGTTTTTTGAGTAGAGGGTTGACCTTCATCGGGGCGAACCTGCGAAAAGCCGCCGGTGGGAGTGACATCAAACCAAGCATCATCACCAAGTACTTCTCCATCTATAGCTGGCACACTTCTGAGCTCATAAGCCATGGTAGTGGGCGTAACTTCTTGAGTGAACAGTTCTTGCGCGGTGGAAAGAGGAATTAACGCAAGCCCCACGATGAATATAAAGAACTGTTTGGATAGTTGAATTGAAATGCGCAGCATATTTATCTGAATCTAGAAATTATTCTGGCCCGGTTTGATGCCAACAAAAGTCGCGTACAGTAGTTGAAACATAGACCAATATCAACCACTTCGCGGGGAGCTGAAGGGCTGAGTTGTAATAGTTTGTTACTGTAGAAAGTGAGATAGTAATCTGCGACCAAAAATTCCTTTTTAGGTCGCAAACTAGAGATTATTTAGAGGCAATACCCTGCATTTCGAAACGGGCATCGAATAGCAAGTTACCTGACCCAATGAAGGCGCGAGCTGGATAATTACCTGTGAAATAGGTGCGATAGACACTGTTAAACGCCGCATAGTGAGAAACATCAGAACAATAGATAGTAACGCTGACCAGATCATCCATGGTCATACCAGCCTCTTCTAATGTGGCTTTGAATTGCTCCATGATAAGACGAGCTTCTTCCTCAGGTGTATTAGGAACCTGACCATTATCTAAGCCCAACATACCTGCTAAATATAAAGTGTCTCCCACCATGACTGCGCCACTAAACGGCGGGCCATCACCGGAAGCATGACTTGGATTGATAAAGCTTTTATCTTGCGCACCAACTAATGCCGGCACACCCAATAAAAGAAACATGACTAATAGTCTTGCACGATTTAGAGTAATCACTACTCTACCCTCCTTATTATTAAGTTCTGGATAGATTCTCACTCAATTCGCTGCCGAAAGAAACTCTCTGCCACTACCCGGGCAAGAATACTTCCAGCCGCTTTTGCCCCGAGGCCAATAAGTAACGACTTTGCAGTATTCCATTGCTAGCATGAGCGCCCTGACGATCAAAGATTAAAGCAAGAAAATCAACTGATACAGGAGCGAAGAATCTAATGCCAGAACGTTGTTGGTGGGCAGGGAATGACCCTGATTATATTGCCTATCACGATGACGAGTGGGGAGTTCCGATTCGAGACGATCAATTACTGTTTGAATTTCTATGTCTTGAAGGCCAGCAGGCTGGATTAAGCTGGATTACGGTACTCAAGAAGCGCAATCATTATAGGAAATGCTTTAAGAATTTCGACGTTAACAAAGTCGCGCGACTAACTGATGGCACAATTGAAAATCTATTGCAGGATCCTGGTTTAATTCGTAATCGATTAAAACTTTACTCCATCCGTACTAACGCGAAAGCCTTTCTTGCTATTCAAAAAGAATTTGGAAGTTTTGAAAAATATATCTGGTCATTTGTCAATGGAGAGACAATTAATGGCAAATACAAAACTGAAAAACAAGTACCGGCCACGACATCGGAAAGTGATGCCATGTCAAAGGACCTCAAAAAGCGTGGCTTCAAATTTGTCGGCAGCACTATTTGCTATGCGTATATGCAAGCTGCTGGCTTAGTCAATGACCATACACATAATTGTTTTCGTTACAAACAATTGAAAAGCTGAATCAAACAAACATCTAGAACCTGGAGGAGAATAATATGATTGGATACATAACACTCGGAAGCAACGATATAGAAAAATCGGCGGCGTTTTACGATGCCCTATTGGCAGAGTTGGGTGCGAGTCGTTTTATGGAAATGGAATCCTTTATCGCCTGGGCCACCAATCCGAAACTACCTGGGTTATCTATCACTAAACCATTCGATGGCAATGCCGCCACTGTCGGAAATGGAGGAATGGTAGCTCTAGTCGTTGATTCCACTACTAAAGTGGAATCAATCTATGCCAAAGCAATGGAGCTCGGTGCGAATGATGAAGGCGGCCCCGGCCCGCGGGGAGACAGCGGTTTTTACGCTGGGTACTTTCGAGATCTAGATGGCAATAAGCTATGTGTATACTGCATGTCGTAATAAGCCGAATAAAACTTAGTTACTTGCAACAAAAAACCCGACCACTTTGCAGAGGCCGGGTTTTACTTTCTTTGCGCATTCAATTAACTAATAATAGAAAGGCTCAAACCTTTATCTGGTTAATTGCCCTGAACAACTTCGTTACGAAGCACTCCAACATTTTCAATTTCAACTTCATAAACATCACCAGGAACCATGGCTCGAGTACTACCCATTGTTCCTGACCAGATCATGTCACCTGGCTGAAGCGTAAAGTACTGAGAAATATAACTCACCATTTGTTCCATATTGAAAATTAAATCAGAGCTGTTTTGAGTCTGTACGACTTCCCCATTGTGACGACCAGTGATCTGAAGATTCTTATGATCTGCATCCTTTACTAAATAAGGTCCTACTGCGTTGAATCCCCGAGATCCTTTTGCCCGAACCCACTGAATGTCGCCACCCTGCCATGCTCGTTCACTGACGTCATTGCCAGCAGTTACTCCGAAAATATATTCATGAGCATCTTCTACTGAAACATTTTCTGCGGTCTTACCGATTACTACCGCCATTTCTGCTTCGTAATGAAGATTTTGTGATTCAGCTGGACGAACGATTGGATCTTGCGGACCAACGATCGAACTTGGAGGCACGACAAACAGCCCTGGGTACTCTGCCGGTTCACCCGTTATATGGCTGCGGAAATTAAATGCAGTCATGAATACCAGTGTGGGATCCACTGGTGCTTCCAGTTTCACGGAATCCTGTGGGTGAGTTAGTCCGGTATGCTCCATAGTTTCATATGGGGCGCCGGCTAATTGCCAGACCGTGTCACCATGAATCATTCCCCAGTAGATCTCACCATCATTCATGGAATAGCGCACAAATTTCCCCTCGTTTTCCTGAGCGCTCGCAAAGCTGCCACCGAGGACAATGACTGTGGCCATAACTAAAGTAGTTATTCGCTTCATTCTCAACCTCCAATTGAAGTCTTTTACTTAAAAATTTTGATTCATACCGATGCTACGCCCCTAGCCTAAGTGGGTCAACCAGCATCAGTGAGGTGATGGAGAGCTATTCGGGGTGATTTTCCTGTTGCAATTGTGCGTAAGCTATAGAGTTCATCTCTTGCGCGCGATTACCGAACACAACTTTGTTCAACGTATCGACGATGATGTCGTGGAAATTATCAACGTGGAGGTATGCAGCGACATTACCATCAGTAGGATCAAGTGCAATTTGCTTTAGATCCGTGCGGTGGTCTTCAGTAATGATTATTATCGGGGTCGGACCTCGAAAAGGACTACGATTTTCTTCACCGCGAATCGAGAAGAGAAATTGATCGCGGGGCTTCTTGTAACTGTTCCACCCGGTTATCACGCAGGACAAACGATTGGTTAACAAACTGAAGCCGCGATTGTATGTTTGCATAGCTTCCAATGCATTGGCTTCGTTGTAAGTGTTGATAGTAGTAAAGAGACCAGTCTGCCCAACAAGGTGAGCACACTCATCCACGAGTTCATTGTTTAAATCATAAAGCAATACGACAGGTTTAAAGCCCATAAAGTTTCTAGCTTGATCGAAACGTTATATTCGCTGAAATTTCTTCACGAGTAGTGCGGGTATTATTCGCAGATACATCCGCGTCTTCGTAACCGAAGCTTATCCCGAATAAGATTTGTGTGTCATCCTGGATATCAAACGCGTCACGAACCAAATTAGGATAGTTACGCATAGTGCCCATTGGACAACTATGAATTCCGAAACTAACCATGGTCAGCATTAGGGATTGAGCCCACATGCCTACATCTAATGCAACTGTGGTTCCAAACGATGGATCCATTCCAATAAATGCAATATAGGGAGCATCAAAGAATTCGAAGTTTCTTAAAGAGGCACGCATACGTCCTTCTTTATCATCTCGGCCAATATCCATCGACGAATAAAGCGCAACAGCACACTCTACCTGACGCTTGCGATACTCATTTTCAAAAGTACTTCTATAGGGATAATCCGGATTCGCTTCGACACCAGAAACAACCTTCTCTACCATTTGTTTCTTGAGTCGCTCTTTTAATTCACCAGAAGCAACATATACTTTCCAAGGTTGCACGTTACAATTTGATGGTGATTTTTGTGCGATTTCAAAAACCCGATTAAGTACATCCTTTGGGATTTCCTTATCCAAAAATCCTCTAACTGACCTGCGTCCATAAATCGCATCGATCAGACTCATGTCTGGGTCAGTTACTACAGATTCCGTTACTTCCGATTTAGTGTTCATGTTATTCATTAAATGCGTACCAAATAATTTTATCTAATAATTAAAAATATCAATACTGAGATTCATCAGCGCCGCGAGCGCGGCTAGTTAGCTTAAAATTCGGCCACCATCGATCTCGACAGTCGTTCCAGTTACAAAGCGATTGTTCATTACAAAAATTAGTCCTTCTGCAACTTCTTCGGCGGTTCCTGCTCGGTTAATTAGATGTCCTTGAGTCGCAGCTTTCAGTTTTTCTTCTTTATCATCACCAAAATGATCGAACATTGCCGTTGAGATAGTACCAGGTGACACTACATTTACTCGTATTGGTGCCAATTCTACAGCAAGACAGCGCACCATGTTTTCCACAGCTCCCCCTACACAACTTAACGCTGAAGTGCTCGGTGAAATTTTTCTTGCAGGGGATCCGCTCACCAAAGTTATAGCGCCATCTTCGGGCACATAGGAATGTCCTTCCCGTACTACTTTGGCATAGCCCCACAACTTGCCATAAGCCGCCTGAAATTGCTCTTCGGATTGTTCGACAAAAGGCTTTAGGGTGCGTTCCCCACCGATTGCAGCTGAAACCAGATGATCGACAGTGCCCGCTTCTTTAAAAATATCGTGTAACTGATTGGCGTTGTGAGTATCTGCCTGTCTTACTTCAAATTTACCATTGCTCGAAGCTTTGGCGTTTTCAATGTTAGTTTCACCACGCCCGGCCGCCCAGACATTCGCACCCATTTCACTGGCAGCAATCGCAGTAGCGAGCCCGATGCCAGCGGTGCCACCGATGATTACAACATTTTTGCCTGATAGATTATTATCGGTCATTTACCACTCCTAAAAAATTCTTCCTGGGGACAATATCCCGTTGGGATCCATTGTTTGTTTAAGCGTCTTCATTAAACCAATTTCAGGATCGCTCTTGCTGTAGTTTAAAAACTGTTTCTTCATTATGCCAATTCCATGCTCTGCAGATATAGAACCATTCAATTCCTTGATCAAAGCATAAACAATTTCGTCTATATCAAGATGCACGTTTCGAGTTTCTGGCCCGACGTTGACAATAATGTGTACATTACCGTCACCGACATGCCCAAATAACCCAATAGTCGTATCTTCAAATTTTTCCCGAATACGTTTTTCTACTTCTTCCCCGAAGTAACCCATGGCATCAATATTGAGTGAAACATCGAAGGCGTGCATATATCCGGCACCAATTACTTCTGCAGCACCGTCACGAACATCCCAGATTTTTTTAATCTTGGCATCGGAATCTGCAACAACGACCTCCTCTATTAGTCTCTGCTCATTAGCTTGATTAAGGCAATCCAGAAATAGCTCAAGATCCCTTTCGGTATTCGATCCCATGCTTTCAATCAGTACATAAAAGCCATAGGAATCGGGAAGTGGCACGTTAACGCTGGGAACATATTCATCAATTAATGCGTAGGTGTTATTCCACAAGACTTCAAATGCGCTTAAGTTAGAGCCTAAACTCGACTGAGCATGCACAAGAAAATTCGCAACCTCATCAAAACTTTTTACTCCGCATAAGGCGACAGCTTGACTATTAGGTTTAGGGGCAAGCTTTAATACAGCCTTGGTAATAACTCCCAACGTACCTTCACTGCCAATAAATAGTTGCTTCAAATCATAACCAGTGTTGTTTTTACGCAGCTTGTGCAGACCTTCGATTACACTGCCATCCGCAAGCACTGCTTCTACACCAATGACCATGTCGCGAATCATACCGTATCGAATAACTCGATTACCGCCAGCATTGGTTGCCAGATTGCCGCCGATAGTGCAGCTACCCCTGGCACCGAGATCTAACGGAAACAACAAATTATTTTCCTCAGCGGTTTCCTGAATGGTTTGCAATTCCACTCCAGCCTGAACCGTCATGGTTGAGGTAAATTTGTCCACCTCTACCACCTGCTTCATACGCTCAAAGCTCAGTACGATCTCACCACCTAGAGGAGCAGCGCCAGAAACAAGTCCGGTCATTCCTCCCTGCGGAGTGATGGGTTGCTTGGCATCATTGCACGCTCTTAAAATCTGAGAAACTTCTTGGGTGCTCTGCGGTCGCAACAACAAGGGTGGTTTAATGGAACGAGCCCCCATCATGTCCTTGTAGTTTTTGATATCGATATCTTCGGCTTCGCGATAACCGCTAGGACCAACAATATCCTTCAGCTGATCAATAAGTTCAGAGTCTTCTATAATTGCCATTTTGTAATCTCAGACAAGTTTCGAAAAACACCGGATGGTACCATACTAGCCCTTCATCTAAGGGATGAATCGACTCAGCAGAAGATGTCCGCAACTGCTAATAAAACTGGTAAAATGACTTCCGATTTCATTTATCTATTAAATCGCTCGGAGCCAAATATGAATCGCATAATTCTCTTTTCTTCGCTTCTAGTTATTTTAAGTAGCTGTAATAGCTGGGTGCAGGTAACTAGTGAAGGAGAGTCCGTGAGATTAGCGTCTGGTAATGAGACCGCCAATTGCCAGCGTGTTGGCAGCGCTCAAGCCCAAACGCTAAGTCGCTTGGTAGTTGTTGAGCGTGGCGGAGAGCGGTTGCAAGATGAACTGATCCGTTTAGCTCGTAATGAAGCTGGCGACCTTGGCGGCAACGTCATTGTTCCCGAATCGGTGATAGAAGAAGGAAGGCAGTCTTTCGGTGTTTATCGCTGCCCGGACTAGAGCCCATTGCTATAAGACACAAAGCCTATTCCTCAAACAAAGTAAATAAAACGGAAAACGGACTAACAGATTTGACTATGGAAAAAACTCTCCTAACACTGACAGATTTATTTGGAAAGACGCCGAACTTTATCCTGCATTATAAGAAACAGGTACTAATTAGTCTCTCCGCCTTATCGCTATTTCTTTTTTATGGGATTTTTACCCTCACCGTTTTTGATATGTCCACTGACAGTTTCTTGGAGGAAGAAAATCCTGCCCAAGTAGCACTCGACGAGTTTCGCCGACAATTCGGTGGTGATGATTCAGTGTTTATTATTTATGCCCCGAAAGACGGTAACGTTTTCTCTCGGGAATCTTTGACGGCAGTTCAACAATTAACCGATGACCTAGTTAACTGGCAAGATCTTAATAGAGACGAATATCCTGAAATTCCCTGGGACGAGCTGTCCCATATTCGAAGAATTCAATCACTTGCAAATATCCGCTTCCAGGAAAGTGTAGGAGATACGTTGCTATCAGGCAGGTTAATTCCCAGACAGCTACCTACCAGTGATACTGAGCTCCAAGCGCTCAGAACTAAAGCTTTAAACCAGCAAGATTATATAGGTGCCTTCTACTCCGAAGACGGTGAATATGGCGCAATACTGGTCCAGACAGATTACGGAACCATTCCAGTAGAAGGATACGAACCCGTCGTGGACGTTGCCGGTATTGAGCTGGATGATGGATTCGCAAACTTTGAGCTCACTTTTGATGACAATGCTGTTGTTCAAGACGTTGAATTTCAGGATACCGACCAGCTTGCTTACTTTTCTTTCGACGAGGCCTTAACTGCGGTTTATCAAAAATATGCAAGTGAACTAAACTTTTATCCGGTTGGCACGCCCTCCATGATGGGACAAATGCAAGGCGTACTCAACCAGATGGCAGTGTTGGGCACATTGATGGTATTGATTTTTTCTCTGCTTTTATGGGTCTTATTCCGTTCAGGAAGCGCTTTAATCTGGTCGATGGTCACTATAGCACTTAGCGTAGCTTGGTGTTGGGGTATAACAGTCTGGATGGGCATCACTGTATCTACAATGGTTGCCCTAACCGTGCTCCTTGTTTTTGCAGTCGGCATTGCAGACTGCGTTCATGTGATGAGTGCCTATTTTAGCTTTAGGCGAGATGGGCAAGAACATTATACCGCTCTCTCACATTCTTACGAAAAAGTCGGCTTAGCAATTTTACTTACGACGTTAACCACATCGGCGGGCGTATCAGTACTAGCAACCTCAAATTTAGAGCCTATTAAGGTTTTCGCTTTAATGTCTGCTCTCGGCGTCATATTGGCATTTTTCTTTACCATGGTATTACTCCCCGTTTTACTGGATCTCTGGCATCCCAACGCAGCCGAAAGCAAGGAAAACCCCAGCTTTGCAACAAAACTGGGTGCCAAGTGGAACTCTATAAGGTTTAAAAGAAAGATATTTATAGGCACAGGCACTGCGCTACTAGTTTTTTTGTCGCTAGGCCTAATGGTTGGCGCTTTTATTAATTTCGTTATCGCTCTAACTTACTGGATTATTAACTATCAAAAAGAAATACTTGCACGAGTTCCTGCTATTGTCGAAAGGTCACCCTACCTAATATTAGCTATTTTCGGGTCTGGATTTATTCTCTGTGCATATGGTGCAACCAAAATTCTGATCGACACTAACATCGCTGAAATGTTTAAAGCCGATCATCCTCTAAGTATCGCTGTAGAAGTAGTCGATCAGAATATGTCAGGTGCTCAAAATATGGAAATAATGATCGACACCAAAGTGAGCGACGGGATGTTCGATGCCGAGCTACTTACTGCGGTAGATAATCTACAGACTCGAATC
>ENA-UPTF01002066-UPTF01002066.1-marine-metagenome-genome-assembly--contig:-NODE-2066-length-11919-cov-3.567303_pt1 | contig 11919 bp, 11 predicted proteins | sample MGYA00238166_ERZ767019 | MGnify/ENA primary metagenome ERZ767019 (study PRJEB28930, sample SAMN06266391) | marine metagenome | isolation source: Sea water from 250 m depth | place: Atlantic Ocean... | reverse complement strand
GAACTTCCTTGTGATATCAGCTCTTTCTTTGGGTTTTGGAACCACAATATTTTTTCTTGCAACTATGAAAATCGGCTCTCATAAAACATCATCATTTATGTATGTAGTCCCTATAAGCGCTGTTGGATTTTCAGTGCTATTTATAGGAGAACCCTTAGCGCTATCTACAATTCTCGGTGGAGGATTTGCAATTTTTGGAGTATATCTGGTTAATCTGAGATAAAAGAGTTTATAACATCTAACAAAAATTTAGGAGGACGTTTTGGTTCTCCTTCTTTATTTATGAAACCATGAATAGTATAGCCATCCGCCAAAAAATCATTATCTTTTTTTCTCCAAACCTCATAATCAATTTTTAAGCGAGCTAAAGGAGCCTCATTTATCATGGTTTTAACAATAATTTCATCTTCAAAATGAGCTCCCTTTTTATAATTACACTTTGCTGAAACGACTGGCAAGTAAAAACCTTTCCTCTCAATTTCGCTTACAACTAAACCTATATCTGCAAGTAACTCGGTACGAGCTTGCTCAAAAAATTCAAAATATCGGTTATAATAAACAATCCCCATCTGATCAATGTCTTTGTAATAAACCTTGGTATTATAATCAAAAGCTATCATGAAGATTCAGAAAAAATCCCCATTTTATCATAACGATCTATCCGACTATCCAATAAACTATTTTTATTATTTTTTTTGATTAAACTGATCTCTTCTATAATAATTTTTTTGAGCTTTAATGCTATTTTGTCAAATTCACGATGTGCACCACCCAATGGTTCTTTTATAATTCTATCGCAGATTCCCATTTTTTTAAGATCATCTGGCATTACTTTCATGGCATCAGCAGCTTCTGGGGCTTTTGCAGCATCTCTCCATAAAATAGATGCGCAACCTTCTGGACTGATAACTGAATACCAGGTATTTTCGAGCATGATCATCTTATCGCATACTCCAATACCTAATGCACCACCACTTGCGCCTTCACCAATAACGACCGAAATTATTGGTACTTCGAGTTTTGACATTTCTAAAAGGTTTCTAGCGATCGCCTCTCCTTGACCTCTCTCTTCAGCTCCAACCCCTGGATAGGCCCCAGGCGTATCTAACAATGTAATGATTGGCAAATTAAATTTTTCAGCTAATTTCATTACTCTTAATGCTTTCCTATATCCCTCAGGTCTCATCATCCCAAAATTTCTTAAAAGATTATCTTTTGTGTTTTGTCCTTTTTGCTGTCCAATAATCACAACTTTTTCCTGGTCCACTGTCCCAATACCGCAAATTACAGCCTTGTCATCTCCAAAATAGCGATCTCCATGCAGTTCAATGAAATCCGAAGCCATATAATTAATATAATCCAAGGAGAGTGGGCGTTGTGGATGTCGAGCCAATTGGACACGTTGCCAACGAGTAAGATTTGAAAAAATCTCTTTTAAAGTTGACTTTCTATTTGTCTTTAATGATGATAATTCCGAAGCGTTTTTTGATGACCCTTCGGTTTCCAATTCTAAAATTTTTGAATCAATTTCTTTAATTGGTTTTTCAAATTCTAAGTAATAATCTTCCATAAATATGTTTTATTTGTTTTAGAACCTTCAAAAATATAAACAGTTATTTATTCCATCCAAAAATACGCCAAATTCGTAAACGCCAAACCATCCAAATAGCCTCAAACATTATTGACCTACTCATTTTTGATTGACCGACTGTTCTATCAATAAATATTATCGGGTGTTCAATTAATTTATAACCTTTAATCCATGCTCTAAAATTCATTTCAATTTGAAAAGAATAACCCGAAGATCTTACTTTATTCAAATCTATTGATTCTAGTACCTCTTTGCGCCAAACCTTAAATCCTCCAGTAGCATCTTTAATTGGCATACCAGTAACTATACGTGAATAAACATTAGCACCATAGCTTAATATTAATCTACGAATAGGCCAATTGACAACACTAACACCATCAATGTATCTACTACCAATTGATAAATCATATTTTCTTAAAAGTTGTGTCATTTTTTTTATTTCTTTTGGATGGTGAGACATATCCGCATCCATCTGAGCTATTGCATCAAAATTCTTTTTTAATGCCCATTTAAAACCAAAAATATAAGCCTTACCTAAACCATCTTTTTTATCTCTAATCTTGAGATGGAGGTTGGGATAAGTTTGTTGTAATTTTTTTACGATTAAGGCTGTCCCATCTGGAGAGCTATCATCAACAATAAGCATGTGGTAATCAGGGTTACGTTTAAAAACCTCATCAATTAAGGTTTTTATATTTTCACTCTCATTATAGGTTGGTGATATTATAACAGTTTTCATTTTATAAATTGTTTACGAATTTCATTTAAACAAGTTTCAACAGATTGAGGTATGATTCCTAGTTTAGATTCGATTTTTTTTGTATATAATCCGCTTTTTCTAGGCCGGGGAGCAATTTGATTTAATTGATCAGATGTAATTGGCATAATCAATGAAGAATCGAGATCAAATACTTTCGATATAAGAAGAGAGAACTCAAAGCGGTTCAAAATATCCCTATCACCATAATGATATAAATCGCATAGCTGATTATCGATTATTTTATAAATAACTGCTGAAAGTGATTCAGTCCAAGTAGGGTTATTCCATTGATCATTCACTACTTTAATTTTCTGTTTACTATCGAGTGATTCAACAACCCATTTTAAAAAACTTGCCTTAGTTCTATTAGTATAGCTATATAATACATTAGTTCTAATAATAGTTAATTTAGGATAATTATCTAGAAGCCAATTATCAGCAGAAAGTTTAGTTTTTCCATAAACTGATTTAGGATTGGCTTCATCTTCTTCTGAGTATGGACCACTTTCACCATTAAAAACATAATCTGTTGAAATCTGTATAAAATGACCATTAAAATCCCTACATAAATTCTTCACACCATTTATATTGACATTCTTTGCCTTTTCTGGGTCTAATTCACAGCCATCCACATCTGTTAGTGCGGCTAAGTTTAAAATCACATCGGGATTCGTTTCCAACAAAACTTTTTCAATAGAATTTTTGGATGTTATATCAAGATTAACACCACTATTAGCGGGAGAAATTCCACTTAGTATTAATTTAAAATCATTTTTTAAGTGTTTTGCACATGCATCTCCTAATTGACCATACGCGCCTGTTATTAATATTGTCTTCATGTTAATTTTTTGTAATCACTTTAAATGAATGTGCAACTATATCGACTTGTTTTAGTAGCAGAAATTTGTCCTGACCAGGATGAAAAATCATGGAATGGATGAAAAATGATCGATCTGTAGATTCATCGTAGAAGAGATATGAAATAAAAGGGCCCCCTTGTGCTTCTTCAATACTTTCCCACAATCCAGAAATTTTCCAAGCTCCCCAGCCATTAAAAGAGTAAGGTTCAATTTTAAATAAATAATCTGAATATTGGATGTGTCCAAAATACTTGGGAGGTAATTTCATCGCATATGAATGGACAGATGCTGAATCTGTAAAAGCCAAACCATCTTTCCATTGAACCGCAAGCCAACGATACGGTATATCTCTGCCCATCCAAAAAAAATTTTCATCTTCGCTATCTCGAATTACTGTGTATCCCCAAGGTATTTTTAAAGTCCAATCATATTTTTCCAATAGAGATTTTTCTAAGTCTTTTTGGCGAGTAGAGCCTTCAAAAAGATGTACGCTTTGTCTTTTAAACAATAAATCATCATACTGTTTCTTAAGCCATGAACCTTTATCTTTTACTTGGTCAATTAATTTTTCCTTATTAGGACCATTAATTATGAGATAATTCTGATCGCGTGAAAAAATATTTTTTGCAAAAATAAGTTGGTTATCACCATCAATTGTAGAATTATATTGCTCTTCAGTAAGCAAGTTTTTTATTAATCTGGTGCCAATATTTTTAGGGTCATCACCAATTCCAGCAACAATGACATTTACATGAAATTTAATATCATTAAAGTTTTCTGGATCGACCCATACAACTCTGTAAAAAGGCTCTGGTTGTGGCGAATACAGAGTATCATTAAATAAAGCAGTAATTACATATTGAATAGCCTCACGGTCTTCAAATGATGTTACTACAACCAACTCATTATCAGCTCCCTCGGCCCGAGGTTTACCAATTTCACAGCCGTAAAAAGCAATAATTGAAATGAGGATACACTTAAATAATCTATTCTGCATAAACAACTAATTGAAAATTAGGGTTTTGTACTTCAAATTTCATACAATACTAATTAAATAAAGATTATAGATCTGTAGTAAAAGATATATGAATCTTTCCATCTGATAGACTTCCCGGAAACCCTAAAGAAATATTATATAAAAGTGATCCATTATATTGACGAATACCAAAACCATGGCCTGGTTTAATTTTTAAGGATGGCGTAAAAGGTATATCAGCAAACAAAAATAATTGAGTGCGATCTAAAGAACCAAATATCCATTCAGTCGTTTGAATAAAAACCCTATCAGTGTAGAATTGATTTTCATGATATCCTCTAAGCAGTTTAGAACCACCAAACTTAATTTCTTTAGATAGGCTTAGAGACCGATTATCAACCCAATTTCGCTGCCCCAATAAAGAAAAGAACAAAACACTATTATCTAATGATTTATATTTTTCAATTGATAAATAAAGTTCAGCAACTTGGGTGCTTCCTAACAAGTCATTTAATTTCCCATAGCTAAGATTCCATTCCCAAAAAGAACCTCTATAAGGTAACCATCGATTATTTCGTCTATCTCCTTTAAGCCCAAAAACTCCTGATTTTGATTTAAATCTCTGATTTAAATTTAGGTCTTCACTACTTTCAATTTTACCTCCAATTTTCCATTGACCTAATGGACCAATTACAGTAAAAAATGCAGAATTTGAATTAATAAAAAAGTTTTTTTCATAAAATTCTTGATGAAAATCAAAAATTGTGCCAAATGGTAAAGCAAATATATTCGGAGTTTCATAAGAAAAATTTATGAATCGAGAGCGTGCATCAGGCTGCCGCCAAACTAAATCTAAAATGTTACCACGATTCCTTAGATTTTCTAGACGAAGATCAAACTCTCCTGTCGCAATCCATTTTCCTCTATTATCTCTACTTGCTCCTAACACGCCTCCAACATGGCTCTTAAAATTAGGATTAACGTTAATAACTGCTGCTATCTTTTCATCATCAAACTTGGCAAATGAAACTGATAACGCTTTTTTTAAGAAAGGATATGCATCTTCAATTGAATTTAATTGACGGTTTACTTGATTAATACCATAAAGTCCCTTTATTGAGCCAAATAATTGGCTTGACACCTTATCATGAATCGCTCCATCCGTAATTAAGTGCACTGAGTCAACTGGTATAATTTTTAAATAATGATTATACGATCCATCTGAATTCAAAATATAATAACTACCCCATTCTCCTTTTGAATAAAGATCATCTTTAAGTTGTAATTCAATTTGTTGAGCATTCGATAAAACTAAAGAAAAAATAAATAAATAAAATTTAGAAATGGGCACGAATTTCTCCCTGAATCTTAAAAAATTTGTTATAACGTAAGTTATCTAAATAAAATATTGTACTATTTAATGATAAAGATCGACCTAATAAAATCGAAGCAGTTATATTTGCTTTTATGGTTTTACCATTAGCAATTCCATTTAGAGCTTCTGGAGGCATTTGAGATAAACCGTCAGCAAAATAATAATCGATGTTTCCTTCAAAACGTCCATCTTTACCTATAAATCGTAACCAAGAGTTTTTTAAACCGTAAGCACTTACGTATTTTGATTCACTATTTATTATCTTTATTTGATCTTGATAGTAAATTAGACGAGAATCCCATTGGAAACGACCAATCTTATTTTCTTTTATTCCAAATTCAGATGTAAATCCAAATATTTTGCGATCAACAAATCTATTATTTTCAGATGAGGCCTTAGAATTATGCAAATCTCCTTTGATAATTAGATATCTGGAACCTTTAATTAATAGTTGTGATTCCTCTGATAGCTTAGCGTGAGACTTTTTTTCCCACCCTCTAAGGTCTAACCCACTAAAGTATGAACGATTTTCATACCAAAGTCGATGACGGTTAGACGTCTTTTCTTTCCTATAAACAATTTCATGTCGCTGAGAATTTTGATATAACTGCACATTGTTTTTTCCCAATGAACCTCTCCAACCATAAATCGGTCCATGAAAATCTAAGCGATTAAAAAACCTATATTTTAGAGGCATCAGTTTATCATGCTTAGCTTTAGAAAAATCTATTAATAGCCGTGTTAAACCATCCATTCTAAAACCTGTCTGATAGTCTCCAGTAAAAACTGTATGCGCGACAAAGGCACCATTTTCATCTCGAATATATTCATTTAACATCGGATCATAGCGATAATGCCCTAAACCAATACCTAATGAATCGAAAATAATTGATCTGGTTTCATGCAAAGCATGTTGAGCATTTAGAACTAAATCCAACTTAAACGGGCTGGCTTTGGTCTTATAATTAACTGATCCTCTTAACGAATTAAAACTATCTTGGTTTTGATCCTTATCATTTTTTTGGACTCTTTGACGATAAATCCAGGATTGCCGCCAGCCCGATGGCTTAGAGGATTTGATATCCATCTGGACATATTGCCCAGATTTTCCTTTTTCCATAACAAAATCTTTTTCTTTTATAGATAAATAATCATTTCTCTCCCCCAATCCAATTGAGTAGAACCAAAAATTCTTAGTATGATTTAGTCCAATAAAAATATCATCAAAACGATATCCTTTTTCACGCATTTCATGTGCATATGTAATAAAAGGATTAGTTAATCCATTCAAAAATGTCAATTCACCATTGAGCTCTTGAAAATTAATTTCAGATTTAATTTGGTTATATCTGATTTTTGCAGTTTTAACATAGTTTCCTGTATAATTCATACTTAATTCTTGTCGATCCTTCACAATATCATCTTGTTTAAATTGAGATAATTGAATATTACTCTTTAATTGGTTTCCAATATTGATTTTAGACATTAATGAAAGCATGGATTCATTCAATCCTTCACTTTGATTTAATATATCCCAAGATTCATTAAAATTTACTCTTCTATCGCGGCCAAAAGTTCTAAAGCCTTTAGAATTTTGCCACAACTCAATATTAAAACTCATATCTCCTCTTCCTATTACAACTGGGTCCTGATTCAAACCTATCCTCAATGCATTACCATTTATTTGGGCACCAGACTTTTTTGAAAATATATTATTATTCTGAACCGAAAATGCATTCTCGGCAAAAAATGAGGTACCTTTTCGAATATTAATATTTGAGTTAATATGTAATTGTTGAAGACTCTCTGGAGCTTTTAAAGTTCTACCAGGCGAATATCTATCGATAGTTTCTATTTCTTTCTCCATCCCAACGAATTCATAAAATATGCGATTTTTTATAGAAATTTTTCTAATGTATAATCCATCAGGATCCAAGCTGAATGTAATTGAATATCTATTCCCTGAAGGACTTTCACTTGGGTTATAATAAAAGAAATCATTAATCAATTGATAGTCGCCCAATGAATCTTGAGTAACTCCTGATTTATAGACTATATCATCTAATTTAAATGCTGACCTTTGATCACCGGTTAACACCGAACCGATAGTATTGTCTTTTTCATTCATATAAGTAAGATTATAATTTATTTTATCATTAAAGTTTCCACTTATATCGGTCTCAAAATAATTTGATTTATATGCTGATTCATTATATTGATATTCAATATCAATGTCAGAATCAAAATAAATTAAATGTTTTGGCATAAATGTAACTTCTCCCGAAGTATAATCTATGATATAGTCACGATCTTGTCCCCTTTTCAATTCAACTCCATCTAACCATACTGATTCTGAGCCTGCTGAAATAATAACATTTCTCAATCCATCTTTTGATGTCAAAAAATATGGACCTTGATGACCATCTTTACCTTTAATCTCTAATCTATTATATTTACCCTTACTTTGGCCAAAAGTGGTAGTTACAGCAACATTATCTCTTATAATATTATTCCTTATACCGACAATATTTTTTCTTCCACTATTATATCTACCATTTGTATTAGTTATTGTTACATCACCAGCATGCAACTCTCCTTTAGGGTGAGATACTTTTAAATAGATTTTATCCAGTTCATCTAGCGATGCAGTTGTTCCATCCGGTTGAATCGGAAGTGTTTCATCGGTAACAATACCTGACACTTGAGTTTTTTTATTTAACTTACCTGCAATCTGAAATCTCAAACCTCCATTTAGCATTCCAGTCCCTTGACTACTTACCTGTAAGCCTCTGTAAAAAGTCCCCGATGCATTGATAGGATAGGATGATGACTTTGACAGAATAGTTGGTTGTTTATTTAATCCAATTTCAATTGAATCGTTATAAACAACAATTAGACTATCCAAATGAGGCAAATCATTAACAATCGGTCCTATTTTTTTCCCAATTATGATTTTAGTTGAGTCTTGACCCAATAGGACTGATACTATTGAAACTACCAAATAAGTTTTATTTACTATTGACAAGATCTAAAATGATTAATTCTGATTCAGTTAATAGATAAAGCATATTTTCCTTGACTATAGCATCTAAGATAATTAATTCCCCCATTTTTAAATCAAATGGATCTTGGTTAATAAATTGAATCATCCCATCTCTATTTAACACTAACCAAGATTTTTCTAATGCAATTACTTTTATTGGGTTCTTTACATTAATTCCAAATCGTCTAATCAACTTACCCGAGCGTGAAAAAAGGTAAAGTTCGCCTAAACAATCAAATAACAATACGAATTCATCTCGATTATTGAATGTAAAATCAGAAATACATTCGTTATTTATACCTGCATCTAACAAATCAAGAAATAAATCAAATTTACCAGATAGTGATCTGGTTTTATAAATACTATGGGTTTCTAATGAATAAAAATAGAAATTTTGTCGAGAATCAATTGAGAAGAATCTAGGTGCAATTTGTTCGTCACCTTGAAGTGAAAAAGTCTGAAGAAAGTTCAATTCATTGTCAAATCGAGTAATTTCACTTTTTGTTTCATCTAATATATAATTGTCTAATTGATTAGATAATAAATCTACAGGGTCAAACATCCCTGATTCGTTAGTACCATAGCCACCCCTTAGTTTAATTGAATCTGATGCCCATAATCCTATTTGACGGCTATCAATATCAAGAAATACATACCCTTTTGGAGTATTAACAAATCTATCAGGGTAAAAATCAGATTTTATAATCTTTTTAGTTAAATCAAGTCTACCTATTTCTATAGTAGTTTGAGCAAAAACTATTCCATTAAATAATAAATATAGGAAAAGCTGTCTATAATTCAGATGTAGATTCCTGACTCTGGGATACAGGATGCATTAAAAACCAACTCCCAATACCAATCATCATTATTGAAATTAATTGAGCACCAGACATACCCAGTAAGTATTTTTCATTTACTCTTAAAAACTCAATAAAAAAACGTTCCAGACCTGCTAAAATCAAATAAGTAAAAAATAAATTTCCATGTATTTTCACAGATGTTCTTTTTTGATACAAGTAATAAAAAATTGAACATCCAATAATGGATTCATATATCGGCGTAGGGTGCACTCTCAATACTCCTGGTTCAAAGCCTGAAAGATTTACCCAAGGATAATAAGTTTGGAAAACACTATAAGTTGATGGAGGCAATCCATTTGGAAATTCAATCCCCCATGGCAGGTGAGTAGGCAACCCATAATCATCACCTACTAATAAACACCCTATTCTACCTACTGCGTAGCCAAGAATTAACAGAGGAGCTACAATATCAGCAAATTTTATCCAAACAAGATTATTTTTTCTAATTACATATGTTACTCCCAAAGTTCCTCCCATCAATCCACCAAGGAATACTAAACCAGCACCAGAAAAGATCATTCCTGTTGGGTCAGCTTTGACTCGATCAAAATTTTCAATAAGATAATATATTTTAGAGCCCACTATACCACCAACTGCAGCTGCAAAAACCATATCTCCGGATAAATTTGAATTATAGCCAAGTCTTTTTAATTCTTTACTAAGAAAAAAATAACAAAGATAAAAAGCTGTCATTAGCATGAATCCATATGAATTAATCACAGGGTGAAAGTTGAATCCAAATAAATTTATATTGCCAAAATCGTATATAACTGGATACATTTATAATTTTCCTCCACAGTTAGCACAAAACTTGTTTTTTGATTGCACTGGGTTACCACAATGAGTACAAAACTTTCCGCTTTCCCTATTAGTTTCAACACCAGCCTTTTCATTTTTCAACTGTACTGAGAACATCCATCCAACTAGCACTGAGACCACACTTAAAATCAACAGAGGCTGCCAAATGGGTAATTTATGACGTACAGGTGGATTAATTGAAGAACTCACTTGAGGAGCGCTATTGATACTTTCATCATTTGACAATCTCGTTTGAAGTAAATTAATCGAAATATTACCTGTAGGATTTCTATATCCAAAAGATATACGCTTACTTGTATTAGCCTTATAGTTATTTAAATGAATTCTTCTAAAATTTAGGCTATGCTGATCTTGAAATGATTCGAAATCTTTCTCAGAAAAAGTAAAATTTTCTGCTACCAAGGGTTCTTGGATAATTAGATGGGCATCATCAATGGAATGATTCAATTTTAACTCAAATAATCCGGATCGCTCATCTTTATTTTTCATTAAATCATAAAAAATAAAAAGTCTAAACTTACTTTCCTCTACATTTACTTCAATATATGAGGATTTGCCTTCTTTGAGTATTGATAGAGTTTTTACATTCGTATCATTAGAAGACGCTCCACTAACAAAAAACACACTGTCAGAACTAGTTGGAATATTCATTCTCAACGTTAAAGGAAATTTATTTTCTTTAACCTCGGCATCAACTTCAGCCATAATACCTTCAAAGTAATATTCTGGATATATAACTACATCAAAGGAATTAAAGGATGAATTTTGAGCAGATAATACGCCTACAAAAGATAAAATAATTAAATATTGTTTCATGTGTATTAATCCCCCAAAATAAAGAGACTAAATTTACTGATATATAAATTCATAATTACGCTGTAGTAGTAAATTTCGTTAAAACAAATAAATCATAAATTGTATGGGTATAGGCAGCAATTCCAAATCCTCTAAAAACATAAATAGTTCCTAATATTAAACCTGCAATAAAACGAATAGTAAATAAATCTATTTGCGGATCTTCTCCATACGGTCCCACAAAATGAAAAATGGAGAAAAGAATTGCAGAAATAAATACGCTTCCTCCTTTTTTAGCAAAATTACCCCACTGAAAAACAAATCCTAAAACGTATATCATTCCAGTAATAATTATAACCCTAAAAACAAATTCTTCATATATCCCTGCGCCAATGGCAAGTACAAATTGTTGGATCAATATTCCTTCTTTACCCGACATTAGGAGATTTGGAAACCAAATCATTGAAATTGTTAGTAGAATTGCCCAACCAATACTTTCAAATAACATTGTAAGCAAATATTCTCCTCGAATTGAAGATGTCATAAGTGATTTTTTCTGTCTTAAAAACGCAATAATAAAACCAAAAAGAAAAGTTCCACTAAATCCATAAACCCCGTAAATACCAAAAACCTCCAAAAGTTGACGCATTAAAACATCAGCTCCATTCCTTAAAAGAGGTAAATTGCTTGAAGAAATAGTAAATACACCTATTTCATATATTAAGAAAAGAGGCATTGTAAAAATAAAACTGTATAAAGGCGTATGGGTTTCCGACCAGTAATTCGAATCTTTCATTAAATTAATCTGAATCTATTTGAAGTACAGCTAAAAGTGCTGCT
>ENA-UPTF01002065-UPTF01002065.1-marine-metagenome-genome-assembly--contig:-NODE-2065-length-11919-cov-5.524996_pt1 | contig 11919 bp, 12 predicted proteins | sample MGYA00238166_ERZ767019 | MGnify/ENA primary metagenome ERZ767019 (study PRJEB28930, sample SAMN06266391) | marine metagenome | isolation source: Sea water from 250 m depth | place: Atlantic Ocean... | reverse complement strand
CGATGACTTCAAAATTATTAAAGGCAGCGAATTACTTGCCGAGTACTCCTTTGGTACAAAAAAAGCAAAACATTTATTTTGTAAAAAATGCGGTATAAAGAGTTTTTATCAACCTCGTTCACATCCTGATTCATACAGTGTTAATCTAAGGTGTGTAGAGGAACCGCCTGAAATAAAAAATACAGTTTATTTTGATGGAAAAAATGAGTTTAATTAAGCAGCTGCATTTTAAGTATGATTAAAGAAGTTTAACTTCCCATTAATGAAATAAAAAAGATGAAGTTTTTTTTACCACTATTTTTAATTTTTTCTCTAACCGTCTTTGCAGAAGAGGGCCATGAGCATCATGATAATTCAGCGATGCACACGATGGATCACATGGAACACAACAACAAACATGCGCCTTCTCCTATCGGCGTGATGGGAAACATGCACCATAAAGGATTTATGCTTTCTATTAGGCATGGGATCATGCAGATGGAAGGGAATATTTTAGATGGGGACAAGATCTCCAACTCAAATATACTAGAGAGGCCAAACGAAATTAGTAACGCGCCCGCAAATTTATCTGTAATTCCAGAGGACATGGAGATGAGCATGACGATGATAGAGGGAATGTATGCTCCAAACAACAACATAACACTTATGTTTATGGGCACCTATTTATCAAAAGAGATGAGGCTAAGCAGTTACTCTGCAATGATGGATAGAGATCTGATAGGTCAATTTAACACCTCCGTAAGCGATCTTTCCAACGTAACTTTAAGCATGTTATTTCATATCAGCGATAAAAATATGTCTAAATGGTTTGGTGAAATTTCCTATCAAAATTCTCTTGGCAAGAATAATGAGACTGGAAAAGCCTTAACCCCGATGGGTACCAGAGTGGAAATGACTATGCCTTATGCTATGCAACCTTCTGATCAGGCAACAAGGTTAATTTTAGGTTTTACAAATAAGAGACATTTAAACGAAAAAATCACTTTGGGAAATCAAATCAGACATAAGTTCGTTGTAAGTGATAAAAGCTGGTCACATGGAAATCAGACAGAATTAAATTCATGGGCGCAATATCAACTCAACAAATCCATATTCTTTTCTACAAGATTAAAGTTTTTACATACAGAAAGCATTTCTGGTAGAGACCCTTCAATTTCTGCACCCGTTCAAACTGCGAATCCAGAAAATTATGGAGGAAAGGAGGTGCACTTTGGGGTTGGTGTAAATTTTGCAATCAATCTATTTTCATCGGAAGGAGAAAATATTGGCTTGGAGATAACCAAGCCCCTAATTCAAGACAAAAATAATTTACAGATGAAAACAGACCATCAAGTTATTATTGGTTATCAGAAAAGTTTTTAATTATTCTTATTCAAAAAGAAAGATAACAGAAATGGATTACTAGTTCTTAATGATGGGGGCGCCGCTTTACTTGCCTAGTAGGGGCATAAAACCATGTCCCGCACTAACTTAAGGCCTTCGAGACCTCTTCGTCTACATTGTAGTTCCAGATCTTACTGGTTCTCATAGCCAACAAGGGTGTATGGCTCATTAATAGGTTTCTAGTAAATGCAGCTATCGGGTTTTTTATATGATTAAGCTTGCCCTGTAACATAGAGGCAGATTGAATCCTGTTATTTCTGTGAAGCCTGATCTTTTCATAAAGGGGTTGTACTTTATTGAAATCACAATCTAACTCCCTGGATAAAATAGCAAACGTGTAGGCGTCTTCAATAGCCATACAGCCGCCTTGTCCTAAGAAAGGCACCATTGGGTGGGCTGCATCTCCAAGTAAAGTTATGTTTTTTGAACACATTGAATTTAAAGAAGGCCTTATATAGACACCCCACTTATAAATAACTTCACTAGAACTAACCATAGAGAATATTTCTTCGTCGTAAAACTTAAAATCCTCTAAAAAAGCTTCTTTAGAGCCTTTCATTTTCCACGAGTCTTCGGTTGCTTCATTTGTTTTTACAACCCCTACGAAGCTAGTCCTTCCTTCATGATCTATGGGGTAATTCACTATGTGAGTTCCAGGACCAAAGTGAAATTGAATATCCTTTATCTCAGAAAGGCCTATCCCCCTCCAGGCGCTGTATCCACTATAAGCAGGCACTCCCGAAGAAGGAAAGTGATTTTGTCTAGCGGAAGATTTAATTCCATCACACGCCAGAACATGAGATACCTTATAGACCTCATTATTTGTAAATGTTATTTCACAAGAATCTGCATCTAAGCTTTTATATTCATGCTCGAAGAGAATCTCTCCGCCAAGTCCAACATAGCTTTGATGAATGACCTCAATTAATTTTTGCCTACTCGAAGTTACCACTTCGGTATCAAGTCTCTTAATCTCTTTACCCTGGTAATGCATAACAGCCTTCTCAGGAACAAAAGACCTATCAACAAAGTCATCTTTTATGCCTAATTTTTGAAGCGGTCTTAGGGCATTAGGAGAAATAGATATACCCGCGCCATATTCACTCACTTCATCAGCTCTTTCAAAGACAATGGTATCGATTCCTTGCAACCTTAAAGCACAACCGACAGCAAGGCCTGCAATGCCTCCACCAACAATCCCTATATGCGATGAGTAATTCTTCATCAACACATTTTCATGGCTATAGAAGTTATAATCAATAAGAAGGATTTGAAAATGACAGAAAAATCTAACCACCTGGTGGCTCTTGAAAAAGAAGAAGAGGTTTCATTAATCAGCCTAAATGATGAAGGCTCTTTTAATTCTTTATCCAAAAATTTACTAAATGAATTATTCGAAGCTTTAAAAGAAGCAGAAGAAGACAGTTCAACAAAAGTTATAGTTCTGAAGGGAGTTGGAAGGGGTTTCAGCGCCGGGCATAACCTAAAAGAGGTTCAGGAAAATGAAAATGAATCCTTTTATAGAGAGCTTTTAGATTGCTGTAAGGAAGTAATGATATTTTTACCCAATCTAAATAAACCAGTTATTGCCGAGGTACATGGTGTTGCAACCGCAGCAGGTTGTCAGTTAGTTGCGTCATGTGACTTAGCATACGCAGACACAAATACCAGGTTTGCAACGCCCGGGGTTAACATTGGTTTATTCTGCCACACACCCCTAGTTCCCGTATCAAGAACCATAGCCAAAAAACATTCAATGGAAATGCTTCTTCTTGGTGATTTGATAGACGCAACTGAGGCCAAAAGGTTTGGCTTAATCAACGATGTATTTGGACCCGAAGAACTTCACGAGAAAGTGATGGAAGTAGCCAAGGTTATTTGTTCAAAATCTCCCTATGTATTAAAAATGGGAAAAGAAACCTTTTATAACCAATTGGACATGGACCTTGAAGAGGCTTATGAATATGCTACTGAAAGAATGATTAAGAACTTAAAGGCTGAAGACGCTAAAGAGGGAATTGATGCTTTTATAAATAAAAGAAAGCCAGATTGGAAAAATTCTTAATAAATAAAATTTTATTCAAACCAAAAAAGGAGAAAAAATGTTTAGTCACATAATGGTAGGAGCAAATGATATAGAGGAGTCCAAGCTCTTTTATGACAAAGTGTTAGGTACCTTAGGAAGTGGACCGGGCATACTAACTGTCAACCCAACGGGTCACAAAAGGTATATGTATGTAGTGGGTGAAATCATGTTTTTAATCTCTGAGCCAATTGATGACAGCCCCGCAACTCACGGCAATGGATCAACTATAGGCTTTAGTGCTGACAGTCCTGAGACAGCTGATGCTTGGCATGAAGCAGGCATAGATAGTGGAGGCACTACTTGTGAAGACCCCCCAGGGATTAGGGAAGGTGAGGGAATGAAATTTTACTTAGCTTATCTCAGAGACCCTTCTGGAAATAAGCTCTGTGCCCTACATAACATGCAAAACTAAAATTCAAAGTCAAAAGATATCTCTTACAAGAGGAAGCAGGAGTCTTCGGTTAAATGAAAGTATTAAGAGAAGAAATAATATTAGATTGTTCTGCAAAAGTCCTTTGGGAAATATTGTCTGACATTTCTAGATGTGATTGGGTCCCAACAGTAGACAAAATTAGCTTAGATGGAGATTGTAGAATCTTTGAAATGGAGGGGATGGGGCCTATCACAGAAAAAATACTGTTATTAGATAATGAAACAATGACCCTACAATATTCAGCTATTGATACTCCTGTTCCCATAAAGCACCACCTGGCATCCATGAGTGTAGTTAAGGTTGATGAAGAGCATTGCCAGCTAGAATGGAAGACAGAAATAGACCCTGAAATATTTGCTGAAGGTATTTATCAGGGCATGTTACTTTCGATTGAAGGAATCAGAAAACTTTTACATAAGATATAACAGTAGAGGTGTCTGATAACCTCTGCGGTATAAGTACTAACTTCAAGGAATAAGTAAAAACACTTTAAATTAAAACTGTTATCACTCAAGCAAGAAAGGGAAAAAGAGAAGATTGTTTTTTTAGTTCTTGGATGGCATCTTCTAAGGATATTCTTTTGAATACTACTTTATCGCGCGGTCTTAATTGACCAATAAGAGGAAAATCAATTGCTGCTATCTGCAAAACTCTAGGATAGCCCCCCAGAGTATGAGAATCACAACCGAGGATAATCGGTAGCCCATTAGTTGGACATTGCACTGTCCCGGTAGACACCGGAGAGCTTTTAATATTGCTGTTGCTTATTAAGCCTAGACGAACACCTTCTAGCCTATTGCCCATGCGATTAGAGTCATTAGACACTTCGTAAGAAGAAGAAAAAATTTGTTTTTTTGATTTTGAATTAAGAGAACTAAACTCTGGACCCTCAATGACCCTTAGTTCCCATTTGTTTGTATGTGTTTTAATTTCACCAAAGTTCACTTTTTTAAATTGATCACCGTTCCAATTAACTTTGGAAGTATTGATAATTGAGCCTGTCTTTAAGGGAGCTCCCTCTATACCTCCTAATTTTGCAGGCAAATAAGTAGAGGCACTTTTCATGAATGTTTCACAGACCAGATCATCTGATAAGGCTATATAGCTTCTGCAGCCTGCAGAGCAATTCCCCAACGAGAGAATATCATTAGTTCCAACAGTAAAAATTTTATTGATTTTAAGATTTTCGTTATTAACCCTGGGGTTCATGTTTGCACCAGTTATGGCTACCTTAAAAGGCTTGAGAAATTTGAGGCTAGGCCCAGTTAAAGTACACTCTATGGCAGGAGAGGCAACGTTTTTTCCTAATAAAAAATTGGCAAGTTTAAAAGAAAATTTATCAGCTGCTCCTGATTCAGGAACACCCATATGGCCGAACCCACTTCTACCCAAATCTTGAATAGTTGTCTGTAAGCCAGATGAAATTATTTCAATACTCATAAGTTTTCCTGTTCATATTTTTCATACTGATTTTTAGTAATTGCTTCAAATTTAATATTTTTTCCTGCTGTTATTAAAAAAGGATTATTTTTTTTAGGATCAAATAATTTCTTTGGTGTTCTTCCTATAATTCTCCACCCCCCCGGTCCTCCAAAAGGATAAACGCCGGTTCTATTTTCTGAAATACCAACTGATCCAGGCAATAGACTAACTCTTGGTCTATCTAATCTGGACATAAACAATTGATCAGGCAAGTCTCCAAGATATGCGAAACCGGGAGTAAAACCCACCGCCTTTACTTTATAAGTAATACTAGAATGCAAATCCACAATTTCCTGTAAAGAAAGAGAGAGCCTGTCTGTCATATCATCAATGTCCAATCCAAACTCCTTTGAGTAATAAACGGGTATAGATATCAATGGATAGTTTTCTGGTATTTCCTGATAGCTAAATTCATCCAATTGTTCGTCTAAAATTTTTTTCGCGCTGGAGCTAGAAAGATCTAAACAGTTGTATTTAACAGAAATTGACTCTTCCGCCGAAACTACTTCAATCCAAATTTCTGCATTTCTAAGAAATTCAGACAAGGAAAGAAAAAAAAGAGATGTATCAAGAAATTCTTTTTTTAAATCTATTCTTATCAAGAAGATATTTTCTGAAAAATTAGAAACTATGAACCTTTTAGGGTTTTTCATAACTAAAAGATTGAATGTTTATATTCTCTTTTTTAAGCATGCTACAAACAGCTTTAACTGCGGCGGCTGAATTTAGGCTATCTCCATGTATGCAGAGAGTTTCTGGTTTTATTTTGATTAGCTTACGGGTATCGGTTAATACCTTCCCTTCTTTGACAATGGTTTTGGCTTGATAGACCTGCTCTTCTATAGAATGCAGGAGAGCCCCATCTTGATTTCGACCAACAAGACTATAATCTTCTCTATACCTACGATCAATAAAAGCCTCTGAAATAAAAGAAATACCTGCTTGATTAGACTTGGATTCCAACAAAGAATTAGCCGGCCCAATAACCGAAAAACTTTCATCAATATTTTTTACTATATCTAAAAATAAATTAGTGAGTTTTTCTTCCCAAGACACTTCGTTATAAAGCTTACCATGAAGCTTTATATGGCTTACTGGAACAGATAGGGAATCCGCAATAATTAAGAAGTTTTGTATTTGGCTGGTGATAGAAATTTCTAATTCTTGAAGACTCATGTTGATAGCTTTTCTGCCAAACCCCCTCTTGTCGGGATAGGAAGGGTGTGGGCCAACAGCAACACCACTCTCCTTGCAGGCACTAATAATGCATTTAATGCTCTCAGAGTCCCCAATATGGCCACCACAGGCAATGCTGCAAGAGCTAATATATTTTAATATATTAAGCTCATTTTCAAGCTGTTTCTTGTTCTGAAACTCCCCCAGATCAGCATTGAGATCTATAGAATTAATTGATTTCATGGCAAGTGTATATATTCGGTTTCATTAATATTAATACATTTATATTAAATTAGAATAAATCTCCCCTTAAGCAACCTTTAAGTCAAATCCTTATTTGGATTTCATTATTTTTTTATTCATCCTTCTGTATTTCTAGTAAGAAGGCAAAAAAACAATTATTCTGACTAATAACAGCAAAATCAAAGAAGAGAATTCTATGAAAATACTCTACCCGAGAATCAAGAGAACCATTTTACAAGGACTTATCCCCCATCCTTATTAAATTTTTTAGATACAGAAACAGGATAAATGAAAGGCTTTCTTCCCACCACGAACCCAATAAAAGAATACAAAGAGAAGACATCCCCATCGCTTAAAAGGTTGCGTGGGATAGCAGTCAACCTTCCCAAGCTCCTTCTTACAAGCAAAGTTTCTAAAACTATAGAATCGCTTAACAAAGACGATTTGAATTTAGAAGATCTATTTATTGATAGCTCTGACCCGGCATTAGAACTAGCAATGCTTGACCTTAGTTTTATTGCGCATGCATACTTTTGGGGGGACACGAAACCTAAAGAGAAGTTGCCAGAGGTTCTGGCTAGACCATGGACCCAAGCGGCCAAGATTATTGGTAGACCCCCAATACTTAGCTATGCAAGCTACTGTCTCAATAACTGGTTTCTAGTAGACCCAGCAGAACCAATTTCTCTTGAAAATGTAGGTTTAATTAATAATTTTTTAGGAGGAATGGATGAAGATTGGTTTGTAACAGTGCACGTGTGCATTGAAAATGCAGCTGCAGGAGCCATTGAGGCTGCAGAGACCTTAGCCCAGTGCACACAATCTTCAAACGAAAAAGATATTGCCAATTTGTTAAACAACATTCACATATCTTTATTAGAAGTAAACCAGATATTTTCAAGGATGACAGAAAGGTGTGATCCTTATATTTACTATCACAGAGTAAGGCCGTTTATTTTTGGAACCAAGGATAATCCAGACCTAAAGGGGGGCATGGTTTATGAAAATCAATTTGACAATCAGCCACAATTTTTTCGAGGAGAAACTGGTGCACAAAGTAGCATTATTCCAAGTTTAGATGGAGTCTTGGGGGTAGAACATTCACAAGATGCTCTTAGGCACTATCTGAACGAGATGCGTGACTATATGCCCCCAGAGCACAGAAGATTCATTGAAAAAGTAGAGGCAACTTCTAAAGTAAAAGGGCTTGTAATTGATTCAATGAAACTGAAAGCTGCTTACAATGATTGCCTTGAACAGATTAGAGTTTTTCGCTCCTTACACCTTAAATATGCTGATTTATATATTCATAAGCAGTCACAGAAGAAAAAACCGTTTAGAGGAGGGTCAACAATTACTGGAACCGGAGGAACCCCCTTTATGTCTTATCTAAAAAAACATAAAGAAGAAACAGAAGAACAAAAAAAATAAAAAATGAAATTTTTTCTTCCTCTGGTTTTTTTAATTATTATTTTTTCATGCTCAGAGTCCGAAAGCTATCCTTGGCTTAATACCCTAGATTCAGAAACCAAATATGAAGAATCGGGAAAAAGGCTTATGTCTTTAGATTTTGGCCTGAACCCCCTTGAAAGCTTCAACAAAAATGAAAAAATTATTTTTATAGGCGTCCATGGGAGCAGAAGTTTGGGTTATGAATGGATATACCCCCTTCAAACTCTTGATACAGAAAGGACTGCTACATTTTTCTATAGATGGGATGATAAGAGTTGTTATTTAAATTCAGCAGAAAAACTATTTTTTCATTTATCTAAAACAATAAAAGATTACCCTGACTTAAAAAAGATAATTTTGATTGGGCACAGCTATGGAGGAGTTTTAGTAACTTCTATGGTAGAGGCTTGGAATCAAGATATTTTACTCGAGATTCATTCTATAGCAGGCCCTATAGGATCGAGCTTCTCTAGGGAGGGCTGTAATTATGACCCCCCACAAGACATCTCTTCTAGGGTGGTTTTTTATCAATGGAGAACTCAACATCATTTAGATACAGCCTTTAGTAGACTAAAAGAAGATCCTCAGACTTTAAACCTGGAGGGAAGCAAGATAACCAGATTGCCTGCAACTTACAGAGGAAGAAGGTTAGGCCATAATTGGTCTATTAGTTGGGTGGCTGATGAGCTAAGATCACAAAAACAACCTAAGGCAAAAATTGCTAACTAATAAGAACCAATTTAGATGTACATAACTAAGCTTTAGGCTCTAAAAAGCTTAATTCGTTTATAAGTCTCCTTTTGCCCTAGATTCGCTTTGATTTACAGTGAACTGTTCTCCGTATCTTGCCTCCAACTTTTTTTGATTTTCTAATATGACTTCTACAGGATCAAGCTTAAGCGCCATGCAAGCAGTCACCCAATACCACATTATGTCACCTAGCTCTCTTTTCATATGAAATATGTTTTCTTCATTAGCAGGTTTGCCTTGAAGGAACATTTTTTTGACAATTTCTACAAACTCCCCTCCCTCGCTACTCAAACCAAGAGCAGCTGTCATTAGTCTGGGGGCATCAATTTCAGAATGGTCTTGGATTTTTTGTAAGGAAGCTTTGAGACTTTCAATATCTAAACTAGGGTCGCTGGTTACTTTAGTAACAAAATCACAATAAGTATCAAAGAATTTTTTTGGATCAGTCATGGTTTTTCTAAGTTTTTATCTTAACTTAAGGAGGGCTAATTCTCATGGGTTTTTTTTTAACTTTTTTAAAAACCTCTTTAAAGGTAAACCATATAAAATAGTACTGTGGATGTTTCGAGTATATTAAATAATCTTAATGAAGCCCAAAGAAAGGCAGTAACTTCTGAGTCTCCCCATCTGTTAGTTTTGGCAGGAGCTGGGTCTGGCAAAACAAGAGTAATAGCCCATAAAGTGGCCTGGCTCGTACAGGCTTTAAACAACAGCCCATACTCTTTGTTAACTGTAACTTTTACTAATAAAGCAGCAAATGAAATGAAAGGCAGAATCGAATTCATGCTTGGTCAGGAAATGTCAGATTTTTGGTGTGGAACTTTTCATGGAATTTCACATAGACTTTTGAGAAGACATTGGGAAGAGGCGGGCTTAAGAAGGGAATTCGCTATTTTAGATAGCGAAGATCAGTATAGGGTTATCAAAAGAGTTTGTAAGTCTTTGGGAATTGATGAGGGCAAGTGGCCGGCAAGACAAATTCAATGGTACATAAATAAAGAAAAAGACGAATGTAGAAGGTCAAGTCAGGCTGAGTCCGGCGACGATTATTTCGTAGAACAGATGACAAGGGTTTATGTTGAGTATGAGCAGCTTTGTGAAAGAGAAAGCTTGGTAGATTTTGGTGAGCTATTGTTAAGATCACTAATCTTATTATCTTCTAATGAGCCTTTGCTTTCTCATTATCAAAAACGCTTTAAACATATTCTGGTAGATGAGTTTCAAGACACCAATGAAGTTCAGTATCAACTCTTATCATTATTAAAAGGAAAAGACAGTAGCTATACTGCCGTGGGTGATGATGACCAATCCATATATGGTTGGCGAGGAGCCAAAAGCGACAATATTGATAGGTTTACAAAAGACTTTACCAAGACGGAGGTAGTTAGATTAGAACAAAATTATAGGTCAACACAATCTATTCTAGACGCCGCCAACGCAGTTATTGAAAACAATCAATCCAGAATGGGCAAAGAGTTGTGGACAGATCAAAAAGAAGGAGAAAAGCTATCTATCTATTCCGCATACAATGAAGATGACGAAGCAAGGTTTGTCGTTGGAACCATTCAGACTTGGATGGATCGGGGCAATGCATTAGATGAAGTTGCAATTCTTTATAGATCTAATGCTCAATCAAGAGCTTTAGAGGAGGCTATTATAAGAGAGGGCCTTCCTTATAGAATTTATGGTGGCCAGAGATTCTATGAACGAGCAGAAATTAAGAACGCCATGGCCTATATACGTTTGGTTTATGGAAGAGAAGACGATGCGGCATTTGAGAGGGTCATTAACCTACCTCCTCGAGGAATTGGTGCTAAAACACTAGAAATTATTAGAAAAGAAGCTAGGGATAAACAAAGCTCACTTTGGAAGGCCAGTTTAGAACTAGTAGAATTTGAAGGATTAACTACAAGAGCCAAAACCTCTTTATCTGGATTTATGAGAGACTTGGAAAATCTCCACACTGAAGTCAACAGTTTAGAGCTAAAAGAAACAGTAGATCATATTATTCAGAGAAGTAGATTAATTGAATACCATAAAAAAGAGGCAGGAGAGAAGGGAAGGACTAGAGTAGAGAATTTGGAAGAGCTAGTAAGTGCTGCGGGTGATTTTGAACCAGATAGACAAGAAGAAGACTCTCCCGTTTTAAAAGCTTTCATTGATCATGCAGCCCTTGATGCGGGTGAGGATCAAGCAGAAGAGCATGAATCCGCCATACAGCTCATGACCCTTCATTCAGCTAAAGGTTTAGAGTTTCCTTTAGTCTTTATAACGGGCTTTGAAGAAAATCTTTTTCCTCACAGGCTTTCCTTAGAAGAGCCAGGACAACTAGAAGAAGAAAGAAGGCTTTGTTACGTAGGAATGACCCGGGCTATGGAAAAGCTATATATCATTTATGCTGAAATGAGAAGCTTGCATGGGAATGAAACATTTAATCCTCCTTCGCGTTTTTTAAGAGAGATACCACCTGAACTAACACAGGAAATAAGAACGGGTGGTGCAATAGGCAGAAAATCATATGATTCAAAAGGTATCATTACCCAGGGAGAGATACCCGATACAGACCTGGCTTTAGGACAGAGGGTGGTCCATGAAGTATTTGGTGAGGGTGTTATTCTTAACTATGAAGGCCAAGGAGCCAATGCTAGAGTGGAAGTTAATTTTGATTCTAGCGAAACTAAGTGGCTCATGGCTTCTTACGCAAAATTAAGACCAATTTAATTAAGGAAATTTATGAAGAAAAAATTTTTATTTACCTTTCTCATTTTTCTTTTTCTAGGATGTTCTGAGAACTCAACCATATCAGCAAAAGAAAATGGAGAAATTGATTTAATCAAAATCTACAAGTGGAACATGGTGACTACTTGGCCAAAGAATTATCCAGGACTAGGACTGGCTGCAGAGAACCTCTCCA
>ENA-UPTF01002064-UPTF01002064.1-marine-metagenome-genome-assembly--contig:-NODE-2064-length-11923-cov-2.991474_pt1 | contig 11923 bp, 9 predicted proteins | sample MGYA00238166_ERZ767019 | MGnify/ENA primary metagenome ERZ767019 (study PRJEB28930, sample SAMN06266391) | marine metagenome | isolation source: Sea water from 250 m depth | place: Atlantic Ocean | study... | reverse complement strand
TTTTATAATTTATTTTAAATCAAAATTATTATAATAATAAAATTAGCTTAGTATAGAAATATTATATCATGAAAATGGAAGCTAACAAAGCTGATGAAAAAATTATTAACGTAATAAATATAAAAAAATATTTTCCTATAAATAGTGGAATAATATTTCAAAAAAAAATTGGTGATATAAAAGCTATAGATGATATTAGTTTTTATGTTAATAAAGGAGAAACATTAGGACTGGTAGGAGAATCAGGTTGTGGTAAAACGACTACAGGTAATACAGTCATGCGCTTGTTCCATCCAACCGAGGGCGAAGTGTGGTTCAAAGGGCAAAATATTACTAATTTAAAAGGCTCAAAACTTCGTAAAATAAGAAGAGGCATGCAAATGATATTTCAAGACCCATACTCTTCATTAAATCGTCGTATGAATATCGGGAACATAATAGGTGAACCTCTAGAAGTGCATGGAATAGAAGAAGGAAAAAATAAAGTAGAAAAGGTGAAATATCTATTAAATACTGTTGGGCTTAGTACTTTGTTTATTAATAGGTATCCACATGAATTCTCTGGTGGGCAAAGACAAAGAATAGGTATAGCTCGTGCTCTTGCAGTTAATCCTGAATTTATTGTATTAGACGAACCTGTTTCTGCATTAGACGTTTCAATTCAAGCTCAAATTATTAATCTGTTAATGAAACTACAGGATGAGTTAAATTTGACTTATTTATTTATTGCTCATGACCTTTCGGTTGTAAGGCATATTTCGACTAGAGTTGCAGTAATGTATTTAGGAAAAATTGTAGAATTAACAGATACAGAGGAATTATATAATAATCCCAAACATCCATATACTCGTGCTTTACTGTCTGCCGTACCCATTCCTGACCCTGAAGTAGAGGAAAGTCGAGAAAGGATTATCTTAAGTGGAGAGCTTCCTAGTCCTGCGAATCAACCTAAAGGGTGTGTTTTTCATCCACGATGTCCGTTAAGTAAAAAACAAATTTGTACGGAAGAATCTCCTAAACTAAATGATAAAGGAGGTAAACACTTTGTATCATGTCATTTAGTTTAGAAAAAAATAGTAATAATCAGTAAATATCTTTTTTAGAGATGAGAAAATTTCATGTCAGATATTATTCTTAAAAATTTTGAGTTATTAGACCCTGAAATAGGAGAACTTAAATCGGGATATGAAATCTTAATCTCGGGCGGGGAAATTAAAAAAGTTGTTAAGGGTAAGATTAAATCTAGAAAAGCTACTGTCTATGATTTATCCAGTTGTACTTTAATGCCAGGCCTCATTGATTGTCATGTTCATGTCACCTCAGTAAAACTGAAGTGGGCAATGAATTCACTTCAACAAATTCTTCCAAGCTATGCCACAGCAATTACTCTAGATAAATTACGTCGTTGCGTATTGCGTGGATTCACAACGGTAAGAGATACTGCTGGAGCAGATGTTGGACATAGAGAAATCATGCGTTCCGGCTTATTTCCTGGTCCACGTCTTTTTGTTTCAGGTAGAGCTATTAGTCAGACTGGTGGACATGCTGATATGAGATCTCGTATTGATCATAGTGACCCGTGCAATTGTTTCCATATGATTGGCAGCTTGTCAGGAGGTATGGGAAGAATAGCTGACGGAATTGCTGAAGTTCGAAGGGCTGTAAGAGATGAAATACGTCTTGGTGTTGATCAAATTAAAGTAATGGCTTCGGGCGGGGTAGGCTCTCCAGCGGATCCCATACATTTCCTTCAATATTCTATGGAGGAACTGTCAGCTATTGTTGAAGAGGCAGAAAGAGCCGATACATATGCGATGGCTCATGCTTATACTTCTGAAGCTATTTTTCGTGCGGTAAAAGCAGGTGTCCGAACTATTGAACATGGAAACTTTATTGATGAAAAAACAGCAAATTTCATGGTTGAAAAAAATGCATACTTAGTTCCGACATTAGTAGCTTATTACATGATTTCAAAGCATGGAAAAGAACTTGGTTATCCTGAAGAAAGTATTGCGAAGAATAAAAATGTTCTAAAGATTGGAACTAATTCTCTTAAAGTAGCTAAGGAAGCAGGTGTTAAAATTGCCTTTGGGACGGATTTAATGGGAGAACTTGATATATATCAGTCCGATGAATTTATTATTCGAAGTAAAATACTAACTAACGCGGAAATCATTCGTAGCGCTACTGTTGTCGGTGCTGAGGTTCTTAGAATGGAGGGACGTCTCGGAATAATCACTCCGGGAGCATTTGCAGACTTAATCGTAGTAGAAGGGAACCCACTTGAAGATTTAAATTTGTTGACCGGCCAAGGTAAATATTTGGCAGCAATAATGAAGGAGGGTCAATTTTTAAAAAATAATTTCAAGTAATTATGATAAATTATTGATTTTTCAACCAGTCTTATTCTTAATTCAAATTTTATCAAAAAAATTAACTAATAATTTTTATTATATTGAACAAAGAATTAACTAATAAAAATAACCTTAGAGTTGCGGAAAATAGAGTCGTTCGTAAAGCCTATGCAACAGTTAACATTGATGGTTGTGAAGTAAAGGCACCAGTTGGAGAGATCCTCGCAGTTACATTATTTGTAAACAGAAAGCTAACTCTGAAATACAGTTCAAGAAACAAAGAACCCCGGGGATTCTTTTGCTTGATGGGTTCTTGTCAGGAATGTTTAGTTCAAGTTAACAACAGAATTGTTCCTTCCTGCCAAATGGTTGTTGAAGAAGGAATCATTATTAATACCGGAATCAATAAATGACAAAAACTTTTCCAAATGATATCCAAAATGTAGACGTTGTTGTTTTAGGAGCTGGACCTGCTGGAGTAGCCGCATCCAAAGCGGCTTCTCAAGAAGGTGCTAAGGTCATAATAATTGATGAAAATGCATCTGCAGGAGGTCAAATTTACAGAGCACCACCAAATGAATTTCAACCACACAATTCATTCAAATCTCCAGAATTTCAAGAAGGTGAAAAACAAAGAAAAATATTAAGTAATAGTAATGTTAAAACTTTATTTAATCACCGTGTGTGGTCTATTTCATCTGACCTTGTTATAAGTACAATAGGAGCAAACGGATTAGGTTCTTTGCATCCTAAGTCAATTATTATTGCTAACGGTGCACTTGAACGGATAATTCCTTTCCCAGGGTGGACTTTACCTGGTGTAATCGGTCTTGCAGCTTCAACAATACTTTTAAAATCTCAGTTTGTTATTCCTGGTCAATCAACTGTAGTTGCTGGTTGTGGTCCCTTATTAATTGCTGTGGCATATGGAATTATTAAGTCTGGAGGAAAGGTATCAGCAATCATTGATTTAAATGGTCAATTAGATTGGATGAAAGTTTCCCCAAAATTGTTGTCTAGACCAGATCAACTTCTTAAGGGAATGAATTGGTTTGCTACTATTAAAAAAGCGGGTGTTAAGCAGTATAACCGTTACACCGTCACAAATGCTAGACAAGTTGGAAATATGCTTAGGGTAAGTATTGCACCAATTAACAGTAAGGGGTTGATCCTTGGTTCAAAGAAACAAACATTTGTTGAAGGAGAATGCTTAACGATAGGACATGGTTTGTTTCCATCTACCGAAATTACTAGGCTTCTAAATGCAAAACATATTTACGATACACTTAAGGGAGGCTGGGTTCCGGTTATTGACAATTACTTTAGATCAAGCATACCGGGTGTTTACATTGCAGGTGATGCTACTGGAATATCCGGGGCATTTTCTGCTGTGCAGAAAGGACGAATTGCGGGAATTACTGCAGTAAGGGATTTAAACATGATGTCCCAACAAAATTTTGAAGCAAAAGTAAAATCTGAACGTAACATGCTCAAAAAGAATGAAAACTTCGGTAAAGCAGCAGTTAGTCTCATGAGTTTAAAACCTGAATTGATCAATATTATCACTTCAGAAACAATTGTTTGCAGGTGTGAAGATGTAAGTCGTTCAGAGATTGATGAAGCTATTTCATCAGGTGCACGTGACATGAATCAATTAAAAGCTTGGACAAGATGTGGAATGGGACCTTGTCAAGGAAGAACTTGTTCAGATGCAATTGAAGCTATTCTAGCATCAAAATTAGGAAGCAGAGAGTTAGCAGGTCAATGGACTGGTAGAACACCACTTAGACCTATGCCAATTGATGAAATAATTGGTGAATATTCCTATGATGATATCCCCATACCAGAAGCTGCGCCTTTATGATGGAAAATTTTGATGTTGCAGTTATTGGTGGAGGAGTTATGGGTTGCAGTACGGCGCTGTATCTTTCACGAAATCGTATGAAAACAATCATTATCGACAGGGGAGCATTATGTCGTGAAGCTTCAGGTGTAAACGCAGGGACATTAACACTGAACATGACACGTGCCTCACTTATTCCATATGCAATAAAAGGGTGGGAACTTTGGAACAGTACTGAAAAATGGCTTCTCAGTAGTATTGGTACCAAAAAAGTCAACGGGCTTTCACTCGCATTCACTGAAGAGGAGGAGGAATTGTTATCTCAACGAGTTCAAGCCCGGCAGGCTATGGGAGCACCTATAAAATTAATTTCAGGGAAAGAAGCACAAGAAATAGAGCCCGGCCTAAATAATTCGGTTAGAAGTGCCGCATGGTGTGCTAAAGATGGATTTACCAGTGCTTATCTCACTGGGCATGCTTTTAAAAAAGCTCTTTCTCAAGAAAATAGTGAAGTCATGGAGTATTCTAAGGTAAGAGGTATTGAAATTGTCAAAAATAATTTTAAAATATTTTTAGAAAACAACGAGGATATTACAGCCAAAAGAATCGTGTTAGCAGGAGGGGTTTGGCTTGAGGAGATGCTTAGTTGGCTAAATGTAAAAATCCCAATTAAATGCTTAATAAATCAATTGATAATAACTGAAAGAATGCCAACAGTTATGAAAACAGTTCTAAGCATTGCAAATGGCTTACTTTCACTGAAACAATTTGATAATGGTACTATACTTATTGGCGGCGGGTGGCAAGGTTTAGGTGATAAAGAACGTGGAGGTGTAGAAGCAATTCCAGAAAATCTCAGAGGTAATATACGCCTTGCTTGCCATGCCATACCAGAATTGCGATCTGGAAGAATGGTAAGAGTTTGGTTGGGACTTGAAGCAGAAACAGCAGATGCACTGCCTTTAATTGGGAATGTCCCAGGAATTTCTAATGCATATGTTATAGGTTCAGTACATTCTGGATATACCAGCGGTCCATATATGGGATGGCTATTAAGCCAATTTATAATGGGGCAAGAAACAGATATGCCACTTTTTGAACCAAGTCGACTAATTAATTAATCAGGATCAATTAATGCCATACGGGAACGAACATAATTTTGAGGGGATTTACGTAGCCACAATATGTCCGATGCATACAGATGGAAGCATTGATGAAGAAGGATTAACTGATCATTTTTCGAATTTGATCAATTTTGAAGGTATAGTTGGATTCTTGATAAATGGTCACGCTAGTGAAAACCATTTATTAAATCGTGATGAAAAAAGAAGAATAGTTGAAATAGCAAAAAATACAATTGGAACTAAAGGTATTATTGTTTGTGGGATTAACTGTGAAAGTAGTAGTGAAGCTCAATTGCATACTGAAGATGCTATTTCAGCTGGAGCTGACGCAATAATGGTTTTCCCCCCATTTTCTTGGGCTCTTTCTTTATCAACAAAAATGGCTGTAATTCATCATGAATTAATATCAAAAGTCAGTGATCATCCAATATTTCTATACCAAGCAAGTATCGGTTCAGGCTATATGGCATATAGTCCCGAAACCCTCACAGAGCTTATTCAGTTACCAAATATAGTAGCTATTAAAGAAGGAAGTTGGGAAACAAGCCGGTATGAGGAAAACAGAAGATTAATTAAACAAATAAATCCAAATATATCTGTAATGGCTTCAGGTGATGAACATCTTATGAGTTGCTTTATGATTGGAAGTGAAGGAAGTCTAGTAAGTTTGGCGACTATAATACCAGAACAAATAGTTGGTCTAGATAAAGCAGTTAAAAATTCCGATCTCAATTCAGCAATAAATTTTCACCAAGAAATATATCCTTTGGCAAAAGCAATATATGGAACTAAACCAGCAGGATTTGCTACAACCAGAATTAAAGCATGTCTTAAGCTTATGGGGCGATTAAAAAATGATAATGTTCGATCCCCTGGTCATAGTTTGGACCAGAAAGAGATTTCTAAACTTCAGAATATTTTAAAAGATATTAACATTTTATAAATAACGGATAGATACGGGAAAATATGTCTAGTGTTATGATAATTAAAAATGGAAGGATTGTTACTGCAGTAGATGATTATACTGCAGACATTTTAATTGAAAATGAACGAATAAAATGTATAGGTGAAAATTTAGAGCATGGTTTAGATCACGAGGTTATAGATGCAACTGGTATGCTCGTATTCCCTGGTGGTATAGATTGCCACACTCATTTAGAAAATACCTTTGGAGATTCAACAACAGCTGATGATTTCCTTTCTGGCACTAAGGCCGCTGCATTTGGTGGAACAACAACTATATTAGATTTTGCATTTCAAGGTAAGGATGTTGGAGTATTGCAATCAATAGAAGATGCATTAAAAAGAGCAGAAAATAAGGCTTCGGTTGACTATGGATTCCATATGATTACAAGACAAATAAACGAACAATCGCTGGCTGAAATGAAAATGGCCATAAATGATGAGGGTATTTCGAGTTTTAAATTATTTATGGCATATCCGGGTAAAATGATGGTTGATGACGCTGATATATTCCAAGCTCTAAAATTAGTTGGCAACTGTGGTGGAATGATATCTCTACATGCTGAAAATGGAATTGTTATTGAACAACTAATTCGTGAAGCACTTGCTCAAGGACATACATCACCGCGTTATCATAGCCTTACAAGACCTTCTTTGCTGGAAGGAGAAGCAACACATCGAGGTATTTGTTTGGCTGAATTAGCTGAAGCTCCAGTTTATTTTGTTCATCTTTCAGCAATGGAAGCTCTAAAACAAGTAGTAGAAGCGCGCGACCGAGGAATTCCTGTATTCGCAGAAACATGTCCGCACTATTTATTCTTTGACGAAAGTGTTTACCAGGGCGATAGTTTTGAGGTGGCAAAATATGTTATGAGTCCTCCTCTTCGATCAAAAGAAGCTCAAAAAGACCTTTGGAGGGCTTTAAAGTTTGATGATCTACAGGTTGTTGCAACAGATCATTGCCCATATTGTATGAAAGAAGGTCATCTGGGGAAGATAAACCAAAAACCTTTAGGGAAGAATGATTTTTCCAAAATTCCTAATGGTGCTCCAGGATTACAAGATAGAATGACAGTAGTATTTGATGGAGGCGTTAAAAAGGGTAAACTTTCTATTAATAGGTTTGTTGAATTAATGTCAACTAATCCGGCAAAAATATTTGGATTATTTCCTAGAAAAGGAACAATTGCTGTTGGAAGTGATGCTGATATATTAATTTTTGATCCAAATGAGAAACATATATTATCATCTAAAAATAACTACAGTAATTGCGATTACTCGCTATTTGAAGGAAGAGAAGTAACTGGTCGAGTTAAAAAAGTAATATTACGAGGGAAAAAAATCGTAGATAATCAAGAATGGTTAGGAAATTCTCGTTATGGTAATTTCCAAAAAAGAGGCGAATTTTGTGGATTCTAATATTATCTTAGTTAAGAAATACATCACAAAAATCAAATTATTATGACTCGTTTCGTAATCCATAGACTTCTAGCTTTGATTCCACTGGTAATAGGTGTTTCGTTCTTAGTTTTTCTGATGCTTCAATTGGTGCCTGGCGATCCTGTAATGATGATGCTTGGAGAGTTTAGTATGGCAACAGCAAAAGATGTAGAAGCATTGCGCCAGCAGTTAGGCTTTAATGACCCCCTTTATATACAATACTGGAATTATTTTAAGAGTCTTATTACAGGAGATTTAGGTACTTCTATGCGAACTAAAAAACCTGTCATTGATCTAATATTAGCTAGATTGCCTAGTACTTTTGAGCTAACTTTCTACGGGCTAATATTTGCTTTAATCTTCGGAACATTATTGGGGATTATAGCTGCATTAAAACATAACACATTCATAGACTATTTTACTGTAGTCATTGCACTGTTGGGAGTTTCCATCCCAGGATTTTGGTTAGCACTTTTATTCATATTCCTCTTCAGTATTAGGCTGGAATGGCTGCCCATAACGGGATCCTCTCCTCTTAGCATCATCATGCCTTGTTTAGCATTAGGACTTTGGGCTGGTGGTACAATAGCTAGACTGGTAAGATCTGGAATGTTGGAAGTTTTACAGTCAGATTACATTAGGACTGCTCGAGCAAAAGGTTTATACAAACACCGTATAATTTTAGTTCATGCTTTACGTAATGCACTTTTACCAGTTGTTACTATTTTTGGCTTACAATTCGGACATGTGCTTGCTGGAACTGTTATTATTGAAGCAGTTTTTGCGAGACCAGGATTAGGTCTAATGTTGGTAAATGCAATAGTTGCCAAAGATTTCCCTCTGGTACAAGGAACTATAATGTTTGTTGCAGTGGCATATATTGCAGTAAATATTTTAGTCGAGGTCATCTACACATATTTAGATCCAAGAATCAGATATTCATAAATCTAATAATCTACCTATTTTTATTCACATTCTGCATTTTAAATCTAGGAAGTTATAATTAAGAAATGTTTACTACACGTCCGGAACTGAGAGGTAGTTTCGGCATGGTGTCCTCAACCCACTGGTTAGCCTCTTCGGCTGGAATGGCAATGCTCGAAAAGGGAGGAAATGCCTTCGACGCTTGTGTGGCCGCAGGCCTAGTCCTCCAAGTGGCAGAGCCTCATCTAAACGGACCAGCGGGAGACCTCCCTATTATCCTCCACTGTGCTGGATCAGAAAAAATGAAGGTGATTTGTGGGCAAGGAACAGCTCCGGCAAGAGCCACCCTTGAACACTACCTTGACTTGGGACTCGATCTTATTCCTGGAACTGGACTTCTAGCCACAGTGATTCCTGGAGCCTTTGACGCTTGGATGTTGCTACTTCGTGATCATGGGACACTGACTTTGAGAGAAGTTTTTGAACCTGCTCTACATTACAGTCTGCATGGCATCCCAGTTCTGTCTAGGATTCGTGACACGATTGCCAGTGTGAGTGAATTATTTAAGACAGAATGGCCCACTTCCGCACAGGTTTACCTTCCAGGTGGAAGAATCCCTGATGTTGATCAGCTTTTATGTAATCCGATGCTGACTGAAACCTGGACGCGTATCATCAAAGAAGCTGAATCTATTTCAGGTTCTCGCGAGAAAAGGATTGACAAGGCAAGAGGAGCTTTCTACCGAGGTTTTGTCGCAGAAGCCATAGACAGTTTTTGCAGGGAAGAGAAAGTCCTTGACACCTCAGGGCGAAAGCATGGTGGTGTTCTAAGTGCTGATGATTTGGCTAGCTGGAAAGCTTCTTATGAGGATCCGATCGTACATGATTATGCTGGACTCGAAATCGGTAAATGTGGGCCTTGGTCCCAAGGACCGGTCCAGTTACAGACTCTAGCTCTGCTGCAAAGGATGGAAGTGGAGAAGTGGGAATCATTTGGTACAGAATTTGTGCACGGAGTCACTGAGGCGTTCAAGCTTTCCTTCGCAGACCGTGAGGCATATTACGGTGACCCGGATTATGTTCAGGTTCCGATCGAGCACCTTCTTTCTAAAGAATACAATGAACGACGTCGAAATCTGATATCCAATGATGCTTCTTTGGAGTTTCAACCTGGGAAAGTTCCAGGTTTTGAAGTTTGCATGCCAGAATTTGATTCCAGTGGACGAACTAGTGAAGGAATCATAAACTTTGGAATCGGGGAGCCTACTGTTTCAAAGAATGGTGAAACAAGTGGAGATACGTGTCATGTTGACGTGGTTGATCGTTGGGGTAATATGGTGGCGGCTACGCCTAGTGGTGGCTGGCTTGCAAGTTCCCCCGTTATTCCGGAACTGGGTTTCTGTCTCAATTCACGGGCACAGATGTTCTGGATTCAAGAGGGACTCCCTTCCACCCTTGAACCAGGAAAACGTCCCAGAACTACTTTAAGCCCTAGCATGGCGCTTCGGGACGGAAAAGGCTTTCTATCCTATGGAACCCCAGGCGGAGATCAACAGGACCAGTGGCAAACGATATTTCTTCTTCGATACATACACGGAGGACTGAATTTACAAGAAGCGATTGATGCTCCTAGTTTTCACAGTGAGCACTTTCCTGAATCGTTTTATCCTCGTAAGGCAGATCCTGGAAGGCTTGTTTTGGAAAATCGATTTGATAAGTCAGTAATCCGTGAACTCGAGAAAAAGGGTCATAGAATTAATGTTGGACCGGACTGGTCCGAAGGGAGAATGTGTGTTGTTTTGAATGATAAAGGCCTACTAAAAGCTGCGGCCAACCCAAGGGGAATGCAGGGTTATGCAGTTGGACGATGACAAATGCATACGGTGATTAACTAAAAGTTAAGCTGAGTCATGTTTCAATTACCACTGACAATGGTGTGGTTTTAGCAGAACTTGGGTTTGTCCAGTTTCCCACAAAATATCACAGGTTTTATAGACTCTTCCTGTAACTAGTTGAATACCACATTCTCCAATCCTAAGAAGTTACTTTTAAAGGTCTAAAAAGATAGATCCAGTCACTCTCTACTTTGGTTGTTCATTCAAGGGTAAGAAACTAAATCTCTCTTCATGTGGATACTCTCCCAAGAAGGACAGAAAAAGAGCAAACAGAATAGAATCGGGACATGTTGTTCCTGCATATGCATTTGGTCAGACTTTCTCGAAGTGGATAACTGTTCACCCAAAATGTGTAAGTAAGAAGAGGAAGTAGGATAAGAGAAGAAAGTTTGCAAACAAGATCTACAGTTTTAAAAAAAATCCAAATGATCAAGAATATCTTACAAATTTTGCTACTACTTTAATTGAGTCGCTTAATTTTGAGGAAGGTATGCAATTGCTTGAAAAACTTCTAGATAAAAATATTAGTAATAGAAGAGCTTTAAGCAGTTATTTGTTTAATCAAAATTATAATCCTAAAAGCGATACTAATAAGATAAACAATTACATAACACAATTTAATCAATCATTACTAAAAAATAAATTAAATATTGTTGATTTTTGCTTTAAAAAAAATCCACAAAAGATAAATGTAGGATTTGTTTCTCCTGATTTCAGATCACATCCGGTAGGCTACGCTCTTACAAATGTAATAAAATATTTGAAATCTTATAATTTTAATTTGTTTGCTTATTATAATTTTACTTTAAATGATGATTTAACCAATAAATTTAAAAAAGATTTCGATTTCTTTCACGATATTACTAATCTTAATGACGAGCAAACTATTAACAAAATACGTTCAGATGGTATTCATATTTTAATAGATTTAGCAGGCTATACTTTACGTAATAGACTATCTATTTTTTTATACAATCCTGCACCAATTCAAATATCTTGGCTAGGGTATTTGCCAACCACAGGAATAAAAGAAATCAAATATAAAATTGGTGATCCATATATTTATCCTGAAGAAAGCGAAAAAAATTATAGTGAAAAAATCCTAAGATTGCCAAATATATGGTCGGATTTTACGATTCCAATTGATGTTGAAAAAAAACATCCATCATTGAGCAAGATAAATGATCCAATTATTTTTGGTTGTTTTGTTACTTTACGAAAAATAAACGATAAAGTAATAAATTTATGGTCAAAAGTTTTAAAAAAATTTCCCGGCTCCAGAATATACTTTAAGTCCCCAGAATTAAACGATATTAGCATTGAAGAAAAATTTAGAAATAAATTTCTTAATCACAATATAAAATCTGATCAGTTGATTTT
>ENA-UPTF01002063-UPTF01002063.1-marine-metagenome-genome-assembly--contig:-NODE-2063-length-11925-cov-3.093940_pt1 | contig 11925 bp, 8 predicted proteins | sample MGYA00238166_ERZ767019 | MGnify/ENA primary metagenome ERZ767019 (study PRJEB28930, sample SAMN06266391) | marine metagenome | isolation source: Sea water from 250 m depth | place: Atlantic Ocean | study... | reverse complement strand
TGCATATCATTTCTGCATCGAATAGTGTAACAGGTGCCCAGGTTACAATCAGAGGAGGGGCAACTGCAAACCTTGCAATATCTTATGAGAGTTCAGTTGGTATATATTTGAATGGCGCTTTTATAGGAAAGGGTATGGGAAGTATTTTTGATATAGTGGATATAGAAAGAATAGAAGTTCTAAGAGGACCCCAAGGAACTCTATATGGAAAAAATACTACTGGTGGTGCAGTAAATATCATATCTAAATCTGCTGCTGGAGATGGCAGCGGTTCAGCTAAATTTACCTTAGGTGAAAATGGACGAAGAATTGCAAAGGTTAATTTCAGCCCTACATCAAATGGACCTATGAAGTTTTCTTTTGGTTTTAGAAAAGAAGATTATGACGGCTGGGCAGATAACATAGCCGATCCTTTGAATAGTCCATTTGCAGATCAAGTTAGTCCAGCTCCATCTAATGATGGGTTTAACATGAGAGACGATACTGCAGTTTTTCTAACCATGAATTATGAGAAAGATAATTTTAATTTAGATTATTACTATGATGCTAATGAAATGGATAGAACTGGGAATTTAACTCAAGTAACTCATATAACTCCTTTTGGGATAATGGATACAAATCCAGCAGCAGTAGCAGCTTTAGGGCAATTCGGATTATCCTTTTTAGGCATGGCTCAATATAGCTGTGTAACTGGTTGTAAAAAAAGACAAACTGTAGCTAGTCATAATAATGCTTCAAGAGATGATGGTGAATCTGATGGGCATTCTTTAATTATGAACTGGGATATGGGTAGTTATGATATAAAATCAATTACTACTAGAAGGACTTTCGAAGTCAATGATAGTCTTGATCATGATAATTCTCCTATTGCTATAGCGAGAACTCAGAGAGATATAGAATATGAAGCTACATCGCAAGAAATTCAATTAACTGGAGTAAACCAAGCAGGTAATGTTAATTGGGTTGCAGGCTATTATCATTATGAGGACGAAGGTTGGACTGACAACCCTCAAGAATATCTAATGGTTTTTGGTCCAGGAGGACAAAAGTATGACAGTCAATATGGAGTCGAAACTGATGCAGATGCTATTTATGCACAATTTGATTTTTCGCCTGAGTCATCACCTTCATGGACTTATACCTTAGGAGCAAGGTATACAAAAGAGGAAAAAACAGGGCAAAGAATTTTTGGTATTTTACAAAATTCTACCATCCCTTCTTTCTTACTTCCTTTGTATCCAATTCCAGCAGGTACTGAATCTTCAGAAGATTTTAGTAATACTATTGTTAATTTTATAGTTTCTAAGCAAGTTAATGAAAACCTAAATCTTTATTTTAAGAGATCTGAAGGATGGAAAGCAGGAGCGTATAATGGAGAAACAAGTGATTTATACGCAGCAACTAATGCTTTTTTACCTCAATCCACAACTTCTTTAGAGTTTGGCCTTAAATCAACTTTTGGTGAAGGCAAAGGTGCTTTCAATCTGGCTGTATTTCAAGATACTCATGAAGATAAACAAGAATTTATATTCTTGGCAACGAATGCAGCAGAATCTGTAGTAACAAATTTTGGTGAACAAGAGATGTCAGGAGTGGAGGCGGAATTATATTATCAAGCAACTCCTAACTTATTCTTGGCAGTTTCAATAGGAACTTTAGATCCAAAATACAATGAAGCTTTTGATGGTAACGGTAAAGATGTTAAAGATATTTATCAGCATCCTTTTGCTGCTGAGTTTACTTCAATGGTCACAGTTGATTATAGTTTTGGTGCAGGGGCTCGTGGGACACCAGGTATAAGACTGGATGCTTATCATAGCGATGAGTATACAAGTTTCCCTGATGTTTATCCCTCAATTGTTACAAGATCAGCTCCTCATGATCTCATTGATATAAGACTCTATCTAAATGACTTTGCTCTTGGAGATAATATGACTGCAGATCTCGCTTTATGGGGAAAAAATGTAAAGGATGCTGAATACTCCTATACTGGGTATGACTTTGGAGGGTTTGGTTGGACAGATAACCTTTTTAATTCTCCTGCAGATTATGGTGTAGACTTTACAATTAGGTGGTAATTTTTAGTTTTAATAGAGGCAGAACTATTTAGATTTTTCTGTCTAAATTAATGGAGAACTAATGGCTAAAGTGCTTGATAAAGATAGCTCAGCTCAAGAAATGCCTTCCCCCGAAGACCTTTACCAAAGAGCTCAAAGTTTAAAACCTGTTTTAGAGGAAAGAGCTGATGAAGCTGCAGCATTAAGAAGGTTACCTGATGAGACCATGAAAGATCTTAAAGATCAGGGGTTTTTTAAGATTCTTCAGCCTTTATCTTGGGGTGGTTATGAGATGGACCCAAGAGTGTATTATAAAGTTTCTGGAATCCTTGGAGAAGCCTGCATGACAACTGCTTGGGTTTTTTCAGTAGTAGGAGTACACAACTGGCAGTTGGGTTTATTGGATGAGAAAGCTCAAAAGGAAGTTTGGCAAGATGATAACTCTATTCTTATATCTTCTTCATATGCTCCTATGGCAAAGGTTACACCTAAAGAAGGCGGATATCTTATTTCAGGTCAATGGGACTGGTCTACAGGTTGTGATCATTGTGATTGGGTTTTTTTAGGAGCGCTTCTTGATCCTACGGCTGAAGGTTTAAGTGGCTTTGCTACTATTTTAATACCAAGAAAAGATTATTCTATTGAAGATAACTGGCACGTTTTTGGTTTAAAAGGAACAGGAAGTAAGAGGATAGTGGTAAAAGATGCTTTTGTTCCTGATTATAGAATACATCACTTAATGGATGCTAATAGGCATAATACAGATAGCCCAGGAAATAAAATAAACAAAGGGCCTTTATTCAGACTGCCTTGGGCACAAGTTTTTACATATTCAGTCACAATACCTGCTCTGGGTGCTTATAAAGGGGCTTTTGATGCTTGGCTAGAATATGGAAAAACAAGAGTATCTAGCTTTGGAGTAGAAGCAAAGACAGATCCTGGAACACAAATATTAGCAGCAGAAACAGCAACTGAAATAAAAGAGATGTGGAATAGTATTAATAATAACTTTGAAGAGATGACAAGTGCTGCCGCAAAAGGAAAAAATCCAGAAATTAATGATAGAGTTAGATATAGGTATGAGGCCAGTGCAATCGTTGATAGATGTGTCAAGGGAGCAGCTCGTTTAGTAAAAGCCAGCGGAGGTGCTAGTGTTTATCTAGGCCATAAAGTTATGCAAAGGTATATTGATATCATGACTACGCAAGTTCATGTCGCAAACATCTCAGAACCTTTTGCAATAAACTACGGAGGAACTTTATTAGGTCTAGAAAATACTGACTTTAATATTTAATTTTTTTTCAAATAGTCTTATTAGAGAAGTAGTAATGAATGATATACCTGTTAGAGTAATTGATAGCACCCCGGCTCCTGAAAGATTTGCTAGAGGTTGGCATTGTTTAGGTCAAAGTAAGGAATTTACAGACTCTCCAAAAAGAATAGAGGCTTTTGATTCCAAATTAGTTGTTTTTAGAGATAGTAAGGGAGAGGCTATCGCCATTCAAGCTGCTTGCCCGCATATGGGAGGCGATTTGAGCCTGGGAAGAGTTGATGGTGACATGGTTAGATGCCCTTATCACGAATGGGGGTGGGGTGCAGAAGGAATGTGTTTAGATATACCCTATGCAAAAAGAATCCCTAAAGAAGCAAGAATAATGAGTTGGCCTGTTTGTGAAGAAAATAATTTACTTTTTGTATGGAATGATTCAGAGAGATTACCGCCTAGCAAAGATGAAATAGTTCCAAGAGAAGAAGAGTGTTTCTCAGAAGAATGGTCTGAATGGGTAATTGAAGAAAACAAAATAAATATTAACTGCAGAGAACTGGTAGACAATATGGCAGATAAGGCTCATTTTGTTTATGTGCACAAAATGGAGGCTTTAAGTTATTTCAGTAACATACTTGAAGGACATAAACTTACTCAGATTCAACATTGTATAAATGGTGAAGAATCAGAGTTTGGGGAAGGAGGCAAAATGATTGCCAATTCAACTTACTATGGACCTGCATACATGATTAGTAAAATAGATAATGAATCTATGGGCCAAACAATGAGTTCTATCCAATTGGTTAGCCATGTACCCATAGACAATGATAGTTTCTTATTACGCCATGGAGTAATGGTAAAGAAGGTTCCTACGTTAAATGATAAAGAAAATGAAGCTATTATTGATGAGTATACTGAAATGACGCAGTTAGCCTTTAAGCAAGATGTAGATATTTGGCATAATAAATACAGAGTGGATAACCCTTTGTTATGTGACGGAGATGGACCCATACATAAATTAAGAGAGTGGTATAACCAGTTTTATGTCGACCGGGACAAAGTACCTGAGATGTTAAAGAAACGCAGAGAGTATGAAGCATAAACCACATTCGAAGAGTTTAATAAAAAAGTAGATGTTTTTAGTAGTTAGCACAGGTTGTAGAAGTTTAGTTTCTGTAACGTGTCTCGCTGTTTCCATAGAGCTCTTAAAAAGTGGTAGCTATGAATGAAATTCCAGTAAGAAGAATTGACCAAACACCAGCTCCAGAAAGATTTGCTAGAGGTTGGCATTGTTTGGGTCTAAGTGAAGAGTTCTCTAATACCCCTAAACCTATAAATGCATTTGGAACAAAATTAGTTGTTTTTAGAGATAGTAAGGGAGAGGCTATCGCCATTCAAGCTGCTTGCCCGCATATGGGAGGCGATTTGAGCCTGGGAAGAGTTGATGGTGACATGGTTAGATGCCCTTATCACGAATGGGGGTGGGGTGCAGAAGGAATGTGTTTAGATATACCCTATGCAAAAAGAATCCCTAAAGAAGCAAGAATAATGAGTTGGCCTGTTTACGAAGAGAATAAATTGCTCTTTATTTGGAATGACCCAGAAGGCAATTCTCCGGAGCCTGGTGAGATAGTTCCAAGGGAAGAGGCGTGTTTTGCTGAAGACTGGTCTGACTGGGTAATTGAGGAAAACATAATTCATATTAATTGCAGAGAGCTCATAGATAATATGTCAGATAAAGCTCACTTCATGACAATTCATGGATTAGAACCTCCAACTCTTTTTAAGAATATATTTGAAGGTCACAAATTAACTCAGATAATGCATGCAAAAAATGATTCTGGTTCAGAGTTTGGAGAAGGTGGACAAATGATAGCTAATTCTACCTATTACGGCCCAGCATACATGATAAGTGCGATTGATAACGAAGCTGCAGGTTTTTCACATAGCTCTATACAATTAGTAAGCCACGTTCCTATTGATAGAGATAATTTCCTCCTTCGACATGGAGTAATGGTTCAAAATATACCAACATTAAGTGAAGAAGAAAATAAAGGCGTCATTGCTGAATATACTGAAATGACACAGTTATCTTTCAAGCAGGATGTTGATATATGGCACAATAAGATCAGAGTAGATAACCCTTTAATGTGCGATGGAGACGGGCCTCTACACAAACTTAGGGAATGGTATAACCAGTTTTATGTTGATAGAGATCAGGTACCCAAGAAGTTTAAAAAACTTGTAGAAATTGAGGCATAATTTTTTTGTGAATTAAAAGTTGAAAGAATTTGATAAACAAGTAGACGTTTTAGTAGTTGGTACAGGCTGTGGTGGTCTAACAGCAGCTTTAACAGCAAGCATATCAGGTTCTACAGAGGTCTTAGTAATAGAAAAAAACGAACTTATTGGAGGCACTAGCGCTACTTCAGGAGGAGTCATCTGGATTCCAGATAACCATCACTCTAGATCTCTTAATATAGAGGATTCTCAGGCAGAAGCTAAAGAATATCTCAAGGCCACTATTCCTGAAGAAGAGTTCGATGAACCTTTAATTGATGCATATCTAGCGCAAGGTCCTGAGATGGTTAGTTTTCTAGAAGAGAATACTGATGTCAGATATACAACTATCGAACATTATCCTGACTATTTTCAAGATGCTCCTGGAGTGAAACAAGGGTATAGATCTCTTGAGCCCTTACCGGTCTCTGCGGCTACTCTAGGAAATGACGTAGATAACCTACATCCTTCAGGACCTCAAACCATAATGTTTGGAAGATATGGAGTGAATTTTGAAGAGTCTCATTCATTTTCCACTCAATCTCCAGGATGGCTCTTTCTTTTTATAAAGACATTTTTGACTTATTGGCTTGATTTGCCATGGAGAATAAAAAGAAAAAGATCTAGAAGACTTTGCTTTGGAGCTGCTGCAATTACAAGACTAATTACTTCTTTAAAAAAGAGGGGTATAAAAATTTGGAGATCAACGGAATTTTTAGAATTTATAACTCAAGAAGAAAGAGTTATTGGAGCAATTATCAAGAAAGATGGGAAATTATTAAGGGTCAAAGCGTCTAGGGGTATTGTCATCGCTTCAGGTGGCTTTGGCCAGAATCAAGAAATGAGAGAAGAGTATCTCCCTAAACCTACCAATAAAGACTGGGGTTGCGAACCTGCAACAAATACAGGAGGACCTATAAAGGCAGCAGAGACAATAGGTGCCCAATTAAAATTCATGAATAAAGCTTGGTGGGTAACAACTGTTAAAGCTCCAGATGAAGATTTTCCAAGATTAAGTGAAGTAGAGAAATCATTACCTGGTAACTATACGGTTAATATGACTGGAAGAAGATTTGCTAACGAATCTCAGAACTATCTTACTTTTATGCTCGAAGTTTTAGAAAAACAAAAGTTAGGTGAATCTTGCTCACCCATGTATATGATTTTTGATTCAGATCATAGAAAAAAATATCCAGTAGGACCTCTTATGCCCGGAAAGTTTTTTCCTGATTTTTTAATAAAGATGGTCCATAGAACTTGGTTTAATAGAGATTTTCTGACATCTGCTAACAGTATTGATGAATTAGCTGAGAAAACTGGAATAGATAAGAAAGGATTAAAAGATACTATTAGCAGAGTTAATAAGTTCTCTAAAACTGGCAAAGACCTAGATTTTCAAAGGGGAGAAAATGAAAGAGATTGGTTTGCAGGTGACCCTGCTTTTATAAACCCTTGTTTAGGACCGGTTAAGCAAGCCCCTTTTTATGCTATGAGAATAGATCCAGGAGAGTTTGCTACTTGCGGAGGCATGACAATTAATGAAAAAGGACAAGTTTTAGATAATAAAAATAAAATTATAGAAGGTCTATATGCAACAGGAAATGCAACTGCCGCATTATTAACAACTTACCCTGGAGCTGGTGCTACTATAGGACCAGCTATGACATTTGGGTATATTGCAGGAAGGCATATTGCTGGATCAAATGACTGAAATATTTAATTCTGTATAGTGATATTTAATTCTGTATAGTAATAAGTTATGAATAGGCGCGAGTTTTTTATTAAGAGTATTTTAGGGCTTGCTTCTCTTGGATTTCTTTTTGGATATAAACAATCCAACACTAAAGACCAAAAAGTTTCTACTTGGGATATGGAAACTGATGTTTTAGTAGTAGGTTCAGGAACAGGGCTAATAGGGGCTATAAGGGCTCTTTCTCAAGGAAAGGATGTAATTGTAATAGAGAAGGCTTCATCTCCAGGAGGAAATACTGCTATATCAGGTGGAGTAGCTTGGATACCAAACAACCCGGTAATGAAAAGAGAAGGCTACAAGGATTCAAAACTAAAGACCCTTAAATACCTTAATCAACTATCTCAAGGGCAATCAACAGATGAACTAATCGAAGCCTTTGCTAATGAAGGACCTAGAATGGTAAATTTTTTAGAAGAAAATTCTTCATTAAAATGGAGAGTATCTAAGATTATGGGTGAGGCAGGGGAATACCATACTGATTGGGAAGGAAGTGTAAAGAAAGGCCGAAGTATAGAACCAGATGTATCTGGAGTTGAGCCAGGTGTACTTCTTGGAGGTCATTTAATTTCTTATTTACTCCAGTCTTTTTATAAACTTGGTGGAAAGTTAATTACTAAATGCCCAGCCACTCGACTCATTTCGAGGGAATTAGAAGATGGATCTAGAGAAATTTTAGGAGTTAGCTGTTTAAGAAATAATAAAGAAATTCTTATAAAAGCTAGAAAAGGAGTACTGTTGTCTGCTGGGGGCTTTGACCATAATTTAGAGATGAAGAAACAGTTCCTGAGAGGACCCGCACCCTATAGCATTGGAGTTAAAACTAATACTGGCGATGGTATTTTAATGGCTATGCAGGTTGGAGCAGATCTAAAAAATATGAATGAAGCCTGGGGGACAACAGTTTATAAAGATGAAGCAGAATTAGCTGTACAAAATAATACAGCTATCTCCTTAAATTGTGTTACAGAAAAAAAATATTATCCTAGTTGTATCCTAGTGAATAAGCACGGAAAAAGATTTTCAAATGAGAAAGCGGATTATGATTCTACTTGGAGATCATTTCATGAAAAAGAGAATTGGGGAAGTCTCGAGTATACTAATATTCCTGCATATCAAATTTATGATCAGAAAGTCCGAGAGCAAGGTACATTAGCTGGTAAAACAGCAAATCAAAAGATACCAGGATGGTTTTCTCAGTCACCTACAATCAAAGGGTTAGCTAGGAAATTAAAAATTGATCCACAAGCCCTTCAACAAACTGTGGATGAATATAATAAGTTTGCAAAGAATGGAGAAGATCTTCATTTTCAAAGAGGCAAGACTTCTTATGACAGAATGGGAACGGATGATGTTAAATTAGCTATGCAGCCTCTAGATAAACCACCATTTTATGGTGCAGAAGCTGCACCTGCGGATATAGGTACATGTGGAGGATGTAAGGTAAACAAATCAGCCCAGGTAATTGATACTTTAAATAGGCCAATAAAGAGACTTTGTTCCTCAGGAAACAATTCGGGTGTTGGTTCTCCAGGAACAAGTTATGGAGGCGGAGGAGGGACAATCGGTCCAGCTTTAACTTTTGCTTTTATTGCAGGGAAAACATTAAGTTCCTTGGACTCATGGTCATAACCTCAATATTTTTAGGATTTTAACTTTACTAATTGATCAAACAAGTCTGGTAATTGATCCAAATTTTCAATAAAAGCACTAGGGAATACCTCTAGGTCAGTAATTCCAGCTTCTACTCCTTGATCTAAGCTCTCAAGAGTTTTTTCAATATTAGGTTTGTTGTCTGCATCAAAACCCATTCTTAGTTGACCTCTAACCCTCAAAAGATCTGGATCCTTATCAACTCTTAAGTAACCTTCTTTGATTATATCTATTCCAGATCTAATGAAGTCAGGGTTAGGTTGAATCGGTATCCATCCAAGTCCAAATTTAGCAATTAAGTCAGCGTTTGACTTAGTTGCAGCCATACCGAACCAAAATGGCACTCCTCCCTTCTGTTTTGGTAAAGGAACAGAATAAATATTTTTAAGTGAAGTATATTTACCTGAAAAATTAGTAGGCACATTAGACCAAAGCTCTTGGCATATCTCTAATTGTTCTTCCAAAACACTCGATCTATTATCAAATTCAAGATTTGAAGCATCGTATTCTTCTTTTTGCCAACCAATTCCTACTCCTAACTCTAATCTTCCACCAGATAGCATATCTAAAGTTGCACAAATCTTCGCTAACAGAACGGCAGACCTAAGTGGTGCTATTACTACTCCTGTACTTAACTTTATTGAATCTGTTACGGCTGCTATACCAGATAAGACCGTGAGAGGCTCAAACCAAGGATATTCATAAGGCACGGGAAAGTCTCCAAAAGGATACTTATCAGTTCTTTCTCCCATTACCACGTGATCAGTAATAGTTATGTAGTCTATACCTTTTGCATCTGCTAATTTAGCAACTTCGAAATAGCACTTTGGATCTCCACCAGAAAAGTTTTCTAGACCAAAAAGTCCAATTGCGATTTTTAATTCTGACATTTTTTATCTCCTTGATAAGTTTTTAAATGCGGAAACCTCCATCCAGAAAAAGCGTTTGTCCTGTGATGTAATTTCCTCTATTTGATGATAAGAAGATAACAGCGTCAGATACATCTTCTGCAGATCCAAATCTTTTTAAAGCCGTATTATTCTTTGCTGCTTCTATATATCTCTCATCGTAATCATTGCCTCTAAGTCTTAAAAATAATCCTGCTTCTATTATTCCTAACTGTATGCTATTAGCTCTAATACCATTCCTTCCTTCTTCTCTAGCTAAACCTGTTATTAAAGCATCTATGACAGCTTTTGGGGCTACAGACAAAATATCCTTCGTTGGCCATCTTGATAAACCTATAGAGCTAATGGTTGTATAAGATCCTCCCTTTTTCTTTAAAAGAGGTAAACTATTTTGCACAAGATTAAAGAAGCCATCTGCATCATTGTGCATTACATCTTTCCACTCATCATAAGTTAATGAGTTTATCCACCTCATTTTGATATCAGCACCAGTTGCATTAACAATGCTATGAATATTGGTTCCAGAAGAATTAATTTCTTCAAAGAACTTTTTTACTTGAGTTTTATCAGTAAGAGAAAGTTGGTGTCCTTCTGCCTTCCCTCCATTATCTTTAATTTCTTTTGCTAATTTAGAAGCACTTTTATTATTTTTAAAGTAAGTAAATATTACTGGTACTCCATGAGAAATAAAATTTTTGCAAACTGACTCTCCTATACCTCCACTACCTCCTATTACAAGAGCTGACCCTTCTGGGAAAAGAGGTCTTTCTCTTATTTCACTTATTGTCTTTTTCATAATCTACTCCTTTTGAAGGTATTTATTGGTCAATATACACATTTTTATTTTATTGCGATACCATTGGTTTCGTATATATTATTTACTTTCATTGTATTGGTATATTTGCCATTATTAGATAGAAATTGGAGATGAAGAACCATGTTAAGAGATAAAGTTATTATGATTTCTGGAGTAGGTCCAGGCTTAGGAAGAGAAATGGCTATAGGCACTATTAGAGAAGGTGGTAAAGTTTCTATCGCTTGTCGTACTCAGGCTTATCTTGATGAATTGAGTCAAGAAATCAAAGATTTAGGAGGCGAGGTTTGTTCAGTTAAAACTGATATCTCAAATCCAGAACAAACTCAAAATTTTGTAGATCAAACTCTAAAACAATTCGGCAAGATTGATGGATTAATTAATAACGCGATAGCAGGGTATGAATTTCTTCCTTTTGAACAATCAAATTTAGATAAATGGAAAGAGGCCATAGAGATCATGCTCTATGGTTCTTACAACACAACAAGGCAAGTTATAGAACCAATGAAAGCTAATGGAGGAGGGTCAATAGTCATGATTAATAGTATGGTAGTTAGGAAACCACTCGCAAATCACTCTGATTATGCAACTGCAAAGGCAGCAATGAGAGGGCTAGCTAACTCCTTAGCTCATGAATTAGGACAATACAATATTAGAGTAAATACACTTTATATGGGGTGGATGTGGGGTCCTGGAGTCAAAGGTTTTGTCTCTCAAAGCGCTAAAGAACAGGGAATATCTGAAGATGATATTATAGCCGGAATAACTGCAAACATCCCTTTAGGCATTATTCCTGAAGATGGGGATTGTGCTAATGCTGCACTTTTTCTTTCTTCTGATCTATCCAAAGTTATTACTGGAGCTGGAATAGATGTGAATGGAGGGGAAGTTACTTTCTAAAAGAAGTAAATATTTTTGATAAATTTTAAACAGGGGAAGTAGGAAATGAAAGGATATGCATTTGGTGTGATGTATCACGACAACTGGAAATGGTTAAAGGAATATCGTCCAGAGGTTCTAAAGTTGATTGAAAGTAAAGGAGGTAAATATTTAGCAGTAGGAAATAATCCTCAGATGAGGGAAGGACAGAAACAGCCGGCGGCTTATGTGTTATTAGAATTTCCTAATTTAGAATCTGCTGAAAAATGGTATGAAGATCCAGATTATCAACCCTTACTAGAATTGAGAAATAGTAC
>ENA-UPTF01002061-UPTF01002061.1-marine-metagenome-genome-assembly--contig:-NODE-2061-length-11937-cov-5.797218_pt1 | contig 11937 bp, 11 predicted proteins | sample MGYA00238166_ERZ767019 | MGnify/ENA primary metagenome ERZ767019 (study PRJEB28930, sample SAMN06266391) | marine metagenome | isolation source: Sea water from 250 m depth | place: Atlantic Ocean... | reverse complement strand
GGTGGTGGCGGTGCTAGAGGCGGTAGTCCAAACAATGCAACGGGAGGAGGTGGAGGTTCCTATAATGGAGGATCTAATACAACCAACACTGCAGGATCCTCTTCACAATGGAGTGATCATGGTAAGGCGACTATCACGGTTAATTAATTATTAATAATTGAAAAAATTTCTTATTACAGTAATCTTATTTTTTTGCTGGGAATTAAACGCCCAGGTGGCACTACCTACCTTTCAGGCGGTACAATATGCTGGTGAATCTGCATTATACTCATTTAGCTCTCATACTTTTACAAATTGTGGTAAAACTGGTTATAGTGGACCAACATTAGCGGAGTGTAAAAGTTCGTATGATGTTTCTTGGGAAGATGATACTGATTTTTTCGATGTACCCAGTAATGCTGGTATTCAGCTATGGACCGTACCAGAAACCGCTACTTACCGTATTGAAGTATGGGGTGCGCAAGGTGCTTTTATTCCTACTGGCCATGCAAATGGTCAGGTTTTACAAGGAGGGGGTGGAAAAGGTGCGCGGATGAGAGGGGATTTCAATTTAACAGCAGGAGATAAAATAAAAATATTAGTTGGGCAAATGGGACGAGGAGGTTATGCAGCCAGTGGTGGTGGTGGTGGTACATTTGTAGCAACAGCGAATAACACAGCATTAATAGTCGCCGGTGGAGGAGGAGGCAATCGAAGCGGCAATACATGGAATAATGCTATGAATGCAGTTACGGGCACCAGTGGTGTTGATGGTGTTGGCACTTCTTCCGGTGATGGTGGTGCTAACGGACAAGGAGGAGCTGCTGGGTCTCAAAGTGGTAGTGGTGCAGGATTTTCTGGGGATGGCATAAAATCAAGTGATGGTCGAAACATGTATATTGGTCCTACTAAGTCTTACTCTTTTGTTAATGGTGGACTTGGTGGTCGGTTACAGTATTCCAGTAATACTTCTTATATGCAGGGTGGTTTTGGTGGCGGAGGTGCTGGAGGTTGGGGTGGTACAGGTGCTGGAGGTGGTTATTCTGGCGGCGGCGGCGGTAATAACTACACTAATAGTGGATTTGCTGGTGGCGGCGGTTCGTATAATAATGGATCAAATCAATCTAACACAGGAGCACTTTGGGAAGATCATGGTAAATGTACAATAACAAAACAATGATAGGAAAAGCATACCAAATCTATTTCGTTAATTAGTCGGATTTAATGTGCGAAGACAATAATAGTAATTGAAAAAAATCGTTATAACAGCAATATTATTTTTTTCCTGGGAATTAAACGCCCAGGTGGCGCTGCCTACGTTTCAGGGTGTCCAAAAACCACCATATACTCCTGGATCCCAAACATTTAATTATACAGGCGCCCAGCAGACTTTTACTGTTCCTTCAGGCGTAAGTACGATCACGATCAAAGCTTGGGGTGCTCAAGGTGGAAACGTTACATCCTACAAGGCTCAGGATGGTGGAAAAGGAGGCTATGCGACCGGAAATCTTTCCGTTTCCGCTGGAAATACATTAAATGTTTATGTTGGTGGCAAGGGTACAGACAGGCAGGGGAATCACCCTTACAGCAGTTGTACACTGGTTAACGGTGGATACAATGGCGGCGGAAAGAATAGGAGCGCGGGAAATGGCACACCAGGCGGTGGTGCCTCAGATATTCGTAGTGGTGGCACTGCCTTAGCAAATAGGGTTATTGTTGCTGGTGGTGGTGGTGGTTGTGGCTGGACCTATGCCCAGGGAGGAGCAGGTGGAGGTACTACTGGCCAGAATGGAACGAATTCAAATAGTAGTGGAACTGGTGCTTACGGCGGTACACAATCTGCTGGCGGTGCGGTTGGAAATAGTAGTGGTAGTTGCGGTAAAACAGCGGGATCATTGGGTGTAGGAGGTGATGGGACTGGTAGTTCTGCTGGCGGCGGCGGCGGCGGTGGAGGATATTACGGTGGCGGTGGCGGTGGCTACAATGAAGGTGGCGGCGGCGGATCAGGTTATATTGGTGGTGTATCGAGTGGTGAAACCACTGCAGGTAATGCAACTATGCCCAACCCGGATGGAGGCACAATGACAGGCCGCGAAGGAAATGGTCTAATAATAATTTCATGGTAATTGGAAATTTGTCCTTGGCAACCTTTCCATTTGTCAAAAACCCATAATCCTGTAAATTCGCGGGCCTTTTTAATAAACATTTATAATTAACATTAATTATTGAGGAATAGATCATGAGTCGGATGTGTGATGTAACTGGTAAGAAACCGATGTTTGGGAATAATGTGAGCCATGCCCACAATAAGTCCCGCCGTCGTTTCAATATCAACCTGCAGAAAAAGCGTTTCTGGTTGGCTGATGAAAGCCGTTACATTACCCTTAATGTATCCACTCAGGGGTTGCGCCTGATCGATAAGAAAGGCATTCGCAGAGTGGTCAATGATTTACGGGCCCAAGGGAAGAAGATCTAATCTATATTAAATATTTTTAGTGCTAATAAAACAGCCCTCTTTCCGAGGGCTGTTTTATTTTAGCTTCACTTACTACCAGTGACAGCTGCACCTAAGCCAACCAGCAGAGCAGCAGCCACTAATTATGCTGTTTACGTCTAGTTTTTTAATCTAATCCTGTTAATCATTCTGTCGGCGGATAAAGGCCGGTACATCCAGGTCTTCACCATAAATCGTCGGGTTTGTATCATCAAATTTGAAGGAAGGTTTTGGTGCTTCCATCTGCACCGGTTCGGCGGCCCCTGTTGGGGGTTCCTGTTGTTGCGCGAATACTGGTGCATTAATCTCTTCCTGTAATTCCCGTGTTTGGCGCTGTTTCGGGACTACTACTTGTTCTACCGCCGGTTCGATGTCAGCGGTATGTTGTCCCTGGTTAAAACCAGTAGCGATAACGGTAACCCGGATTTCATCACCCAGGGAAGGGTCGATAACAGCTCCAAAGATGATATTGGCATCTTTACCTGCTTCTTCAAAGATGATATTGGTTGCGGCATCCACTTCATGTAGAGTCAGATCTGGACTGCCGGTAATGTTTACCAATACACCCTGAGCGCCACTAATAGAGGCATTGTCCAATAAGGGACTGGATATAGCCTGCTGAGCGGCCAGTACGGCTCTTTCTTCGCCTTGGGCTACTCCTGTGCCCATGATCGCTTCACCCATCTTCTTCATGATTGTTTCTACGTCCGCGAAATCCAGATTGATCAAGCCATGAACATTGATCAGGTCCGAAATCCCTTTCGCTGCCTGGTGCAATATGGAATCAGCCATTTTAAAGGCTTCCACAACGGTGGTATCCGTCTCGACTATAGACATCAGTTTCTGGTTTGGTATAGCAATAACTGTATCGCAGGCCTTGCGCAGTTCTGTTATTCCCTCAAGGGCGCGGTTCATTCTTTTTGGTCCCTCAAAATTGAATGGTAAGGTAACAATGCCTACTGTTAGGATACCCATTTCCCGAGATAGCTTGGCTACCATCGGCGCGGCGCCTGTACCAGTGCCACCACCCATTCCAGCGGTAACAAAGGCCATATCTGCATCTTCCAGGATCGCCTGGACCGCGTCCTTATCTGATTCTACGGCTTCCCGGCCAATCTCGGCCTGTGCCCCGGCTCCAAGCCCCTTGGTAAGGTTCTTGCCAATTTGTATCTTATGTTCGGCTGCATTGTTTTCCAGATCCTGGGCATCCGTGTTAATGGCAATAAAGTCCACCCCCTGCATTCCGGCCTGGATCATTCGGTTGGTAGCGTTTCCGCCGGCACCGCCGATTCCGATTACTTTTAATTTTGCTTTTTGTTCTGCTAGACTATCGAACTCAAACAGCATAGTGCTACTCCTTTTTTGGTTGGTTAGGTTTGGCTTTGGTCATGTGGTTCATGTAAAGAGTCCTCTGACCCAATCTTTAATATTTGTCACTGTCTTGCCAATAGAAGATAAACCTGTTTCCTGCATCACCAGGTCTCTGGTAACGCTGGCCCACTGGGTCAGTCCTATGGCTGCAGTAAAATCTGCGGTAGAAGCAATATCTACCGCACCGCTAAAATTCTTTGGTCGTCCGATCCGGACCGGCATATTGAACTTTTCCTGGGTCAGGGGTACTAGGTTGCGCAGCATGGCGCCGCCGCCAGTCAGCACTAGCCCATAGGTAAGTTGGTCACTCACGTCAGCTCGCGCTATTTCCCGGTCGATGAGCTGGATCAGCTCGATCATGCGCGCTTCTACGTAGCGGGATAATTCATGTTCGGATACTTTGCGGGCAATGCCGCCATTTTTCACCGGTAGATCAAATTCAAGTTCGGTCGATGACATGGAAGCCTTGGCCGAGGCGTATTTCAGTTTGATCTGTTCTGCATCTTCCATACCGATCTGCAGCATTACCGCAATATCGTTGGTTACCGCGCTCGCACCTACGCCAATCACGGCTGAATGCCGTACACCACCATCATAGAACACGGTAATATCTGTCGTTCCGGCACCAATATCCACTACTGCTACTCCCAGTTCCTTTTCATCCGTATCCAACGTAGCAATGGCCGAAGCCAGAGCCTGGAATACTAGTCCTTCCACGTCAATGGCCAGTTCATGAACACAGCTTACCAAATTTTTTGCCGTGGTGGCGGCCATAGTAATTAAATGTACCTTTGCTTCAAGGCGTCGTCCGGACATGCCCACCGGATCTTTTATACTATCCATCGTATCAATCAGATATTCCTGAGGCAGAATGTGCAGGATCTCTCGGTCAACAGGCAATGATACTGCCTTGGCAAGTTCAAGCACCCGGGATACATCATTCTGGGTAATTTCTTGTTCCACAGGTACGTTTCGGGCACTGCCTTTTTGAATGGCAATGGCGCCCTGGGTATTGATACCGCGGATATGGTCACCGGATATGGACAGCATGGCCCTGTTCACTTTTATACCGGCCATCAGTTCCGCTTCCCGTACAGCAGCTTCAATCGCGTCCATGACCTTGTCCCGGTGCACGATCGAACCTTTCTTCATGCCTTGAGATGGTACATTGCCTACTCCGAGTATCTTGTTCGAGCCTTCATCTGAATTTATTTCGGTGATCGAACAACATATTTTGGATGTACCAATATCAATCCCAATCTGGGTATTTTTATCGCTGACTTTCATGCGCTGCTTCATACACGTTCCTTGGCGATGACCTGGTTGTCATAGCGCAGGTCAAGGTATTTATAATCGCTTAATTGCCGTTTATTGCTTAGGGAATGTTCAAATTTACCCAGGATCTGTATCTTGGCCCAGACGTCCGTGTTGCCTAGTATCACCTTAGTAGGATACTGTGCTAGGATGATCACATATTCATCATTAGCGTTCATAGTCACCTCAGAAATGTTGCTGTACAATGCCGGGTAATAATCGAGTATGCGTGTGATCAGGTTCATAGTTTCCTGTACTTTCACTGAAACGGTCTGTTGTCCCGCAGGATATAATTCTTTGGCCGGGTTAAAGCCTGACAAGCAGGGTACTAGAAAATCATTGGCCTGACCCTTGTCAGGTAGGATAATACCTTCCCGATCAATCATAAGCACCGGATCAACATTCAACACGGCCACGGGCTGCCGTTCCACAATTTCAATAGATAATGTGGCAGGATACTGCCGGGATACACGGGCCGCCTTTACGTAAGGATGACTCTCGATCAACAGGCTTACTTCCCTTAAATTAAGCTCTTCCAGTTCGATGCCCATTAGTGGTTTCAGCTGTATCTGGTGATCTTCTTCAGGAATAATGGAATAACCCGATATTTTTATCTGTTGTAAATGGGACATTCTGGTATAGCTGGACCACCAGAATGAAGCATAGATGAGGAACATTATTGTAAGGGTAACCGTGGCACTAATTAGCGGTTCCAAGTTCAGTTGTTTCTTTTTTTTCTTACGCTTCATACAGTGAATGTTCCGGGTGCAAACCCCAGTGTTTTAATTTCTAGTTCCAGGTTTATATCATACTTTTCTTGAACCGTTTTTTTTGCTAGGCGGATCAGGGTCACGATGTCTGCTGCCTTGGCCTGGCCGTGGTTCACAAAAAAGTTGGCATGCTTGGGCGATATTTCTGCATCACCTTGCCGGGTGCCTTTCAATCCTGCCTGGTCGATCAAATAACCGGCAGCTAGGTTCGGTTTAGGATTTTTAAAGACGCTGCCTGCAGAACGAAATTTTAACGGTTGAGTATCTTTGCGGCCTTGGCTTGCCTGGACTCGTTGGGACTGAATTTCTTTGGCCGGTTTTTCTTTTAAAGTAAATGCGGCTGAGACAAGTATCTCGTCCGCTGGAAAAGTAGAATGACGATAGCTGAAGTCGATCTCGCTTTGTTTGTAGGTCTTGGATATACCGTTCATAGTCATGACGTTGATCGTATCCAAACAATTAGATATTTCGCCCCCAAAGGCACCGGCATTCATCACTAGGGCACCGCCTAGGGTGCCAGGGACACCAATCATACTTTCCAGCCCAGTAAGATTCCGCTTGGTTGTTTCTTTCACCATTTTACCAAGCATAACGCCAACTTCCGCCTCAACGCAGTTGCCTACAATCCTAAGCTGGGTGAATGTTTTTCCTAGGGTGATTACGATCCCATCAAAACCTTCATCAGAGACCAAGAGATTTGACCCGCTGCCAGCAAAAAATGTGGGAATATCTTTTTCCTTAGCAAAACGTAGTATAGTCACCAGGTCTTCCTGGTTTGCCGGTGTGATGTATGCCCGCACTGGTCCGCCGATACCGTATGAGGTATGTTTCGTCATGGGCTCATTGTCAAGGAATGTACCCGTAACTTTTTCCTTCAGCATAGCAAACGCGTCCAATTCAGGCGGCTGCCTCTATCTTCTCAAGATGATTCATGTAGGACTCCGCATAGCGCCAGATATTCCCCGCACCAATAGTAATGATCATATCACCGGGCTGGCGCAAATTATCTAATGTTTTTTCCAGTTTATCTAGACTCTTGATGTAGTAAATATTGCGATGGCCTGACTTTTTCGCAAAATCAGCAACCATTTTACCGTTTACACCCTCAATTGGCTTTTCCCGTGCTGGGAAAACGTCGGTCACCAGCAGGACATCACTTTCCATAAGTGCGATGGCAAAATCCTGGTAGAAAGCCTGGGTGCGGGTATATAGATGAGGTTGAAATACGGCAATGATGCGCCGTTTCCAGCCATTTCTCGCAGCTGTAAGTGTGGCCCGTACTTCCGTGGGATGATGGGCATAATCATCAACAACTATCACATTGCCCGACTCGCCCTTGATATCGAACCGTCGCCGTACACCCCTGTAGGACTCCAACCCGGCTGCAATATCATGGAAGGGGATACGCATTTCCACGCCCAGGGCAATCGCTGCCAAGGCATTCTGCACATTATGTTCGCCCGGTACCTGTAGGTGAATTACACCCTGTTTTTTGCCTTTGTGGAAAACGGTGAAGGTGGTTTCTATTTCACGTTGAATTATATCCTCAGCGTAAAAATCGCTGTCATTGGTTAAGCCAAATGTAATGATCGGTCGTTTGATATTGGGCATGATCGCCGCCGCCGCCGGGCTTTGGTTCCCAATGATCACGGCACCATAAAATGGGGACGCATTGGCAAACTGGGTAAATGCATTCTTTAGATCATCCAGGTCTTCATAACAATCCGTGTGCTCAAGTTCTATATTCGTTATAATAGCGATCGTGGGTTGCAAGGATAGGAAACTGCGGTCAAATTCATCGGCCTCTACCACAATGATATTCCCAGCGCCTAATAAGGAATTGGTATCGATATTGCGTACCAGGCCACCCACTACCAGCGTGGGATCCAGTTTGGCCTGGCTAAGCATTGTGCCCACCATGGAAGATGTACTGGTTTTTCCATGAGTGCCGGCCACACCGATACTGGTTTCTTTCAGGGCGATAAGTTCCCCAAGCATTTCTGCCCTTCGAATAACAGGGATACTTTTTTTCTGTGCAGCGATAACTTCCGGATTGTCTTCCTGCACCGCACTGGAATAGACCAGTACATCCGCATCTGTTACATTTTTTGCGGTATGTCCTTGGCTAACTTCTGCACCTTTATTTCTCAAATTTTTTATCACGGCAGAATCATTGATATCAGATCCAGTGATCTTAAAGCCCAGGTTCAATAGCAGTTCAGCAATACCGCTCATGCCAATGCCGCCAATACCTACAAAGTGTAATTTCTTAACGTACCGGAACATCAGCCGCGGGCAACCTTAAATATTTTATCGACAATCTTTTTCGTGGCCTTCGGTTTCCCCAGACTAAGGGCCTGGGCGCCCATTTTGGTCAGTTTGTCCGCATCATCCAAAAGTCCAATGATTGTTTCCTGTAGATTGGCTGTGTTTAAGTCGGCCTGCTTGATCATGATCGCTGCACCGGCCCGTACCATCGTTTCCGCATTCTTCGTCTGATGGTCCGCGGTAGCGCTGGGGAGGGGGAGGAGGATGCTTGGCATACCGCAGACCGATAATTCAGACAGTGTTAAGGCACCGGCTCGCACCACAGCAATATCACTGAGTGCGTACGCGTGGGCCATTTCTTTGATGTATGGTTTGATTCTTACTGTATCACTTTCCAATTCTTTCAGTGCTTCATAATTATTGATGCCGGTTTGCCAAAGCAGTTGGATGCCTCGGTCTTGCAGAGCCGGCAGGACTGGTTGAATAGCCCGATTTAAGGGTACAGAACCCTGGCTGCCTCCAAACAGAAAAATAGTTTTTCGTTCGGAGTCGAGCTGAAATAATTCGGAACCTGCTGTTTTTGATCCATTATGTATTTCACTCCGCACTGGATTGCCTGTGACATCAATATCTGTATCAAGATAGGTCCCAGTATCGCTGGTGCCCGCGTAGACCGCCGTCGCTGGTTCCGCAAACAAACGAGTGGTCAATCCCGGATATGAATTCTGTTCCTGGATCACCGTAGGTATTTTCCATCCAATACCAACTTTGATTGGCAGGGCGCTGGCATACCCTCCCGTTCCTACAATCACATTAGGTTCCATGGATCTGCACAGCGATCTTACTTTTAGCAGGGCCAAAGGAACTCGGCTCACCAGCATTAGATTCCGTCCTATGCTGCGCAGTGAAAAAGATCGCTGTAGACCGCTGATTGGCAGGAGCGTGTGAGATAGTCCTCTCTCAGGAAAAACGTGGGCCTCAAGGCCAAATTTTGACCCAACATAATGAACAGTCGTGTTTGGTTTACGATTTGCGATCTCCGCACCGATTGCTAATGCTGGGTAGAGGTGTCCTCCTGTTCCGCCGCCGGCAATCATAATGCGCAAGTCCTCATCCATATACCCGCGGATTCCAGCCGCTTTTATGTATTAATGAACGTTTGGCCTGGCTGATATTCAGCAAAATGCCTATTCCAATTAAATTGATCACAAGACCGGATCCACCATAACTTATCAATGGCATAGATAGGCCAGTGGTTGGTACAACGCCGGTGACAACCGCGGCATTAATAAAGCCGTAAAGGATGAAATTGAAACTGATCCCAATCGCTAACAGGATCCCGAAGGTATCCATGCTCTCCTTGGCGATTTTGATCCCGCGTTGAAAAATGAATAGAAAGATAGATAGGATAAATACAGTACCTACTAAACCTAACTCTTCACCAATAATGGCAAAAATAAAATCAGTGTGCGGCGTCGGAAGAAAAAGATTTTTCCCTAGGCTGTTTCCTAGTCCGAGGCCTATAAAACCGCCATTCCCAAGACTGATCAATGATTGTTTGATCTGGTACGATTCTTCCACACCGGCAGATTCTCCGTAGAAATAGGTCAAGATGCGCTGGAGCCGATAGGGTTTCATAAGCATTATAGGTGTCAGTACTAATAACGATGCAGCGCCGGTAGCCAAGAGATGCGATACTCGCGCTCCGCCTACAAAGAGTATCATAAAACCGATCAGACCTATCATGGCCGCAGTACTGAAATCAGGCTGAATAACAATAAGTACCATCACCACAGCTATGATACCAATGGGTGGGGCGAAACCGTTATAGAAATCCTTGATCTGATCTCGGTAATGATCCACGTATGCAGCTAGAAAAATGATCATTGCCAGCCGGGCAATGTCTGAAGTTTGGATCGAATAACTACCTAGGTAGAGCCATCTCGCTGGGGAAGAGTTTCCCTGCAGTAAATAGCTTAATTTGGTGATCAGCAGCAACGCAATAGATCCGATCAGAAGATATTTTGCTGCAATTTTCAGGTTCCGATAATCGATCATCATAATAGCAAACATCATGGTGATGCCAACCAGTAGTCGTTTTAAATGGGCTTGCAGGTAAACGGTGGCCGTTACCCGTTGGGTCTGATCCAAGGATATGGAATTACTGGCGCTGAAAAGCATTACTGTACCCACAATACACAGTAGGATAACAGCGGCCAAAAGATAATGATCATATTTTTTTGAAACGACATCCAGATACCTCATTATGCCTTTTCCATAACAGTTACCAGGGAACGAAAATAGTTACCACGTTCTTCAAAATTATTAAATTGGTCAAAACTCGCACAACCTGGAGACAGTAATACAACGTCTCCAGGTTGGCTGCAGTTCTGGGCAAGTTCCAGGGCTTCTTTGAGATCCATTACCGAGGTAGATCTCACCGCATCCCTTAATGCCGTGAGGATTAACTCCTTTGCTTGCCCGAATGCGATCACTTCTTTGAGGTTGTTATGGGTATGGGGAAGGAGTGATCTGAAATCGCCGCCCTTATCCAGGCCTCCGAGGAGTAGGATAATTGGCTGCGTGAAGCTTTCCAGCGCGACCTGCACGGCATCCAGGTTGGTTGCCTTGGAATCATTGATGTAGGTCACGCCATTGATCTCAGCAATCGGTTCCAGGCGATGGGGTACACCGCTGAACTGGGACATGGTCGCTGCGATCGATTTATTAGGTACGCCCATCAAATGGGCGGCTGTAGCCGCTGCTAGCGCATTGGCGAGGTTATGTTTACCTGGCAAAGCCAGTTGGTTCATTTCAATGAGTGTAGCGTGTTCTTCTGTATAAATTTTGGTACGGTTTGGTTGAAAAATCGCCTCCGGGTGATGGCCTAGTCCGAAGGCGATTTTTCGAGAGGTGGACTCCGCAATTTCCTCTACCAAAATAGTGTCATCGGCGTTATATACGATGAAATCTTCTGCTGTTTGCCGGGACCACATATTCATTTTTGCCGCAATATATTCTTTCATGGATGGATAGCGGTTCAGGTGGTCTGGTGTTATATTGAGAAATATGGCAATATAGGGTTTAAAGTGTTCGATAAACTCCATTTGAAAACTGGATATCTCCAGGACATAAACCGTTTTGGGCTCTGGAGATTTCATTTCTTCCAGCACAGATGAAGAAAAAGGAATCCCAACATTTCCAGCTAGGCTACCGCGAATGTTCTCTGACTGGCACATTTTTATCAACATATTTACAGTAGTAGTTTTACCGTTAGAGCCGGTTATACCTACTACGCGCTTAGCTGGCGTAGCATCACTCGTGGAGGCATTTAATCGGGCAAACAATTCCACGTCGCCGATCACCTCAACACCACACTTTTGCGCTAAAGCCACTTGTTCAATATTCAGAGCAAGCCCCGGGCTTAACACCAAGGTGTCTACACCATCAAAGTAATCTTCGCTTAGAGCAGTGCAAGTGACCTTCTCTGCCATAAACGCTTGCATGTCAGTATCAATATCAGAATCAGGGTCGGTAACTAGAGTAAAATTAGCACGGGTATCAAATGCTTTAACCGTTGCCTGCTTTTGCAACAAAAAGCGCACGCAAGCCTGACCTGTAACACCTAGGCCACCGACTACATAACTATGCTCACGTACGTTATACGACATTACGATTTATCTCTTTACCGCTTATCTAAGTTTGAGGGTAGCTAAACCCACCAATACCAAAATGATTGAA
>ENA-UPTF01002059-UPTF01002059.1-marine-metagenome-genome-assembly--contig:-NODE-2059-length-11941-cov-3.003456_pt1 | contig 11941 bp, 8 predicted proteins | sample MGYA00238166_ERZ767019 | MGnify/ENA primary metagenome ERZ767019 (study PRJEB28930, sample SAMN06266391) | marine metagenome | isolation source: Sea water from 250 m depth | place: Atlantic Ocean | study... | reverse complement strand
ACGCCGTGCTCGTGGCTGTCACTTTCCTCGTGCTCATGGAGCGGAAGGTTATTGCGTGGGCGCAATCTCGACTTGGTCCTATGCGCGTTGGTCCTTACGGCATTCTTCAGGCGCTTGCTGATCCGATCAAATTGATTCTTAAGGAAGACATTACGCCGGTTAAAGCCGACAAGTTTCTCTTTACCCTTGCACCGATTATGAGTTTGGTGCCTGCGCTCGTCGTATTTTCGGTTGTGCCTTTTGGACCGGATGCGCTGTATTACATTAGTGATATCAATGTCGGTCTGCTATTCATCATTGCAGTCACGTCAATTGGTGTCTACGGAATTATTCTCGGCGGATGGGCGTCAAACAGTAAGTATCCACTTCTGGCGAGCTTGCGTGCTTCGGCGCAGCTGATCAGCTACGAGATTGCGGTAACGATGACACTGGTCAGTGTCATTCTTACTGCAGGGACGCTCAGCTTAATTGGCATTGTCGAGGCGCAACAGGACAGCGGATTGTGGTTTGGTTTCATTCAGCCGGTTGCGTTTGTCCTAGTGTTTATTGGCGGTATGGCTGAGACCAACCGTTTACCGTTTGACATGCCTGAGGCTGAGACGGAATTGACTGGAGGGTTTCATACAGAGTACAGCGGGATGCGGTTTTCACTGTTTTTTCTCGCGGAGTACGCGAACATTATTGTGATTTCTGCCGTAGTAGTGATCATGTTTTTTGGCGGTTGGCTGCGTCCTTTTCCTAATGTTGCTGCCCTTTCTTTTTTGGAGAACCACCTCGGGGGCTCCCTGCCAGTCATACCGGTCGACAAACAGAATTCCTCCTACAGGCGCTTTGACGATTTCTATACCGGCGGCGGCAATCGGATAACCATCGAGCGAAGGTATTTGCCAAGTCAGCGTTTTGCGTTCGCCCGGTTCGATACTGACAGAACGATCCCGGACCGTTACCGTGCGGTCCTCAGGATCAAAGACGTGTATACACAACGCTACCTCGATTGCCTGCTCTACATCTTTTGCCAGGAGCACGTCGCTTGAAATGGTTTGACCTGGATTCAGGATTGGACTGGCCATGAGACCGTAGCCGCGTTGCTCAAAGTAACGCGCTGTCTCGTGGGACTCGACGAAGGTGCCGGTAATGGCCTCCGCAGTTTTGCCGTCGGCGAGAGGGTCGAAGTGCACCGCAAGGGCTCGTTCTCCGCCCGGCACCTTAAGATTGTTAACCGTGGACTCCCGCCCACGAAAGCCCTGGACTGATCCAGGATAGGAGAAATGATAACGAGCTCCCTCCTTGGGTGATTTGAGCTCGGCGCCATTGAGCTTTCGCCCCATGGCAGCGATGTGATGGGCTTCCGTTGCCGCGTCCGTAATGCCGCCTCCGCTGTCTGCCGTGGGCACATAACAGATATCGGCGACGGGGCCTCGCCAGTCGACGCCTTCATCAAACGCGGCGAGTCCATTGCGAATTCCCAATAGACAACCAAGATTTCCCGAATTGCAGTCGGTGTCCCAACCAGCGGTGTTGACAATTTTGAGGGATTCTTGGAAGTGTCCTTGGCCATGCAGGAGGGACATAACGATCAGCCCGTGGTTCGGAACCATATGGCAGTTGCCGCCGTATTTGTCGTAGCCATAAAGCTCTTTTATTTTCTGAAAGGAACTTCGCCAGTCATCGCCGTATTGGCCGTGCCATTCGCGAATATCGCCAATCATGCGGTTGATTAGGCTATCAGGGGGTATTAGCGCGACAGCAACGTCGATCAGTTTGTCGATATCGGATTCAACGAACGCCTGGGATTCCATGGCCGCGATCACTTGGGCGCCGTGAAGCGCTTCGCCATCGTGCGAAACCGAGCCGGCACGTCGCGCGAAATCTGCTGCTAATTCAGGATCGCCAGGGCAGACCATGGCCCAGCCGTCGATAAAAATTTGTGCACCGATCTGCTCTGAAACAACCTGGCCATTAAGGGCCATCGATCCGCTGGCAGGGGCATCATGACCTTCCGCGAGCCTTAAGTAGGCCGTGTGTTCGGTGGAGTTGCCCATACCACCCCACCAGAGAACTGAGCGGTTTTCGATTAGGTAATTGAGCCAGGTTTGTCCGATTTGCTTGGGTGTCAATTGAGGGTCGCAGTGATAATCCGACAGTGCCCGGACGAAGGTGAATGTGCCCGATATGTCGTCATCGGTGACAATCAAGGGAACCCCAACTTTATCGTGGACGTAATACTCGATGTCACCTAAAACATCTTCGATGCGTTCGTTGGGCCAACCCTCGAATGGTCGCCCAAGATACACGCCGATGATTTTCCCGAGGACACCGGCATAAACACGTTCGTCGTAGTCGGACTGCAACATCACTTTCTCGCTTACTTATCGAATCGAAGGTAGCCTATTCAAAATCCGTTACAGAGGGAATGAAGAATGTCTGACGCCATGCAAGTCGCATACGAAACGCTTCAGCAAAGAGTCGAGGAGTCGGGTCAGCCTTCCGAGTGGTTCGAAATTACGCAAGATCGCATTAACGATTTCGCCGACGTCACGTTGGATCATCAGTGGATACATATTGATCCAGAGCGTGCTAACGCCGGTCCCTTCGGTACCACCATTGCCCATGGTCATTTAACCTTGTCGATCATGGGTCATCTGCCGCGCGCCGTGGAAGAAAACGCGCCGCGACTCGAAGGGCAGAAATTGATGATTAACTACGGGTTCGACAAGGTGAGGTTTCCGTCACCGGTGCCTGTGGGTGCTCGGGTCAGAACGACCAGTACGCTTAAGCGTGTGGAAATCAAAGGGGAAATGATCGAGACCATGAACGAGATCGTGGTCGAGGTCGAAGGTCAAGACAAGCCTTGTTGTGTCGCCGAGAGCCTCGGTCGCCTGGTTTTTTAGGAGCGCGTGGCTAAGACCGCCAATGATAACGGAAGGTCAATCCATACCTTCGCGGTTCGCCTAGCTGCGTGAAGCGACGCGCCGTGTAGTAATCGCGCGGGTCGTTGCCGAAATAGAAGCCACGGACGAAATAGTCTTTATCGCCGAGATTGCGACCCCAAAGTGACAGCGACCAGTGTTCGGTTTCGTACCCGATTTTGAGATGGGCCAAATTGTACGGGGCAGATTTCTCGGCGTGGCTGTCCGAAAAGAAGAACTCGTCGCGACCTTCGAACGTGCAAGCGATGAATAAACCTTGGGCGGTCGTGAATTCGACGCCGGTACTGTACTGGTACCGTGGCGCGTGTGCCTGCTCTCGACCGCTGTAGTTTTCACCGACGGCGTTGACGAAATCGAGATATTCGGTCCCCAGTGTCCCCAGACTTGCAAACACACGAACCTGATCGACAAGGTGCGTCGACACTTCCATCTCGACGCCGACATTCGATCCCTCAGCTGCGTTGCCAAGGTAGTCGATAAATTCAGCGCTGCCATCGCCACGAACTCTCGTGAGCGAACTAGCGATTTGAACGTCGTGACGATCCATTCGAAAAATCGAGGCCCGGACAAACGAAGCGTCATCCGACCAAGAACGCGTTAAACCGATTTCTAGATTCATTAGGCTTTCCGGGTCGTAACGGCGCAAATCTGCATCGAGCGTTCCGTCGGTGTTAAAACCACCCGCTTTGTAGCCTCGGGAGAGCGAAGCATAGAGGCGTGTTGACTCATCCCATTGATATTCGATCGCCAATCGACCGCCAATCATGTTGTCGCTCGGATCGAATTGAACGTTTTCTGAATCCCCGTAATCGCTCTGGTGATCCTCCGACCGAAGGCCAAGGGTGAGTCGAATACCGCCACCAAGATCACTTCGCGTTTCCCCAAAGACGGCAATCCGGCGCACCGAGAAGGTGCTTTGGTACGGGGCGGGGAGGTAGGTGTACTCTCGACGAAGGTCGACATCCTGATCCAATAAATACGCCCCAACACTCCACTCGGTCGTTTCACGAAAAATCCGGTGCGATGGATTTGATACGAGCCGTAATTCACCGGTCGAGGTGGCTCGATCGCGAAGGTAGCGATCGGTGGAACTGTACTCCCAGGGATCGAATCCAACGTGGGTCCAGTCTTCGTCATAACCGTAATCAATATCCGAATTCGCGATCCCGAAGCGGCCGATCAGATCGAATTTATTGTTTCCTTTCCATCCAACTTCTGCAGACGCGAACGACGCGTCGTGGTGATCCTGTCCAGGCTGATCCGAGCGCGTGATCCGATTGTTATCTAACGAAAACGCGTCGTAGCCGTTATCAATATGGATTAGACCGGCCGTGAATTTGAGCCGTGTTGATTCAGATAGATCGGTGTCGAACTTCGCCCGGACGGTGAGTTCATCGTGGCCATTGGTGTCATTCCGACCAAGGTAATCGTTGTTCATGAAGCCGTCGTCTGAATACTTCTCGATGGCAATCCGGAATCGAGAACGATCGGTTATCGAGTTGGAAATGACCCCGCCAAGTCCAACCATGCCGTAATTTCCCGCCGTTAGTTTCACGTCGGATTCAAACGTGCGCGTGGGTCGATTGGTGACAATGTTGATCAATCCGGCTAAAGCGTTAGCGCCGTACAGGGTGCCTTGGGGCCCACGCAAAATCTCAACTTGTTGGATATCGAAAAGCGTTGCCGCAGTCGCAGCGCCGCTAAAGTCGATGCCATCGATGAGGACCCCGATCGACGAATTGAGCGGCTCTGCAAACTGGCCCCGTTCTCCGATACCACGTATTTGAATAAAGCGCGCCCTGGAACTTCCGGCCGAGAGATTCACGTTAGGCGAGGCGGCAACAAGCTCTTCAAGATGCTGCGCCTCCCTTTGGGCGATGACGTTTTCGCTTAACACGGTCACGCTGGAGGGAACGTTTTCGAGCGGTGTATCTCGCAATTCCGCAGTCACGATGATTTCGGGAATCTCGTCCACGGCAAACGTGTTGGCGCATCCGGCAAAGGCAAGAAGCACAAGACCCAATGTTTTCATGTAAATCCTCCAGGACCGGAGGACGCAGGGACCTATTCCTCCGCCGGCATCATCCGGGTCAGGTTCAAAGGGTCCGTGATCCCCACGTCTCAGGCTTGTAGCCACCCCTTAGGTAGGAAGGCATGTTCGACTCTTGTGGAATCGATTTCAAGTAGTCGCTAGGACATCGGCAGAATGTGCGCTATGAGCTTACGACGGGACTAGCCCGCTCGTTTTCGGCGATCTTGGCTTGTACTTCGCTGACTTTCTCTTCGGTCAAGGGATACATCCACAGAAGTGGCATGCCGACGAACTTGAATAGCGCCGGAATGACGGAGTAGACGCACGCGAGCATGAACAATGTGTAGGTGCTATTAATCCCGCTTTTCGGATCCGCGTGTTCGTCAAATCCCCACCAGACGACGAGACTGAGACCGATGGTGATGCCGAATGCGTAGGACCATTTTTGCACCATGGACCAGATGGAGAAGTACGCGCCGGCTTGGCGTTTTCCTGTTTGGCTGGTGTCGACATCGATAACGTCGGCGAGCATCGCGGCTGGTAATGCTGACAGCGCTCCAATCGCAGAACCTTTCAAACACATGACTATTAGGAACCACAAATGTTTACCGGTATCGAGGCCGTCAAAATACTCCATGTAAGTTTGGTACGTGGTCGAGGGTAGAAACGCGAGCAGACTCTCGAGGCGGAAAGCGGTGAACCAGTCGTTGTCCATCCATGTGATTAATGGGATGAACGAAGACCACAACGCGTACCAACCGATGGCCCACATGGTTGCCTTGTGTTTACCGATTTTTCGCGACAGCTTCATCCAGAGCGGAATTGCCGCCATTTGGCAGACGAAATACGGTGCGAGGTAATACCCGTACAGTTCCTCAACAACTAGGACGTGTTTGACGAAAAATACCGACAGGCTGTTGGTCATTGCCGAACCTATCGCCGACGTTGCAAAAATAATCAAAAGGTACACGTACCCTCGGTTGGTCATGACGTAACGCAAACTCTCGCGGAGCGTGATGCGTTCTTTCGTGGTCTCGTAGACCGGGTACTCGGGGACCGCGAGGAGCGTAATCGCGGTTGTGAGGGGCATGAATATGCAAAGACCAATGATCAATACCGTCACGGCATCGATTGGTTTGGTGTCCAACCCCACAAAAATCACGAGGGCGACGGGAGTGAACGCTGAAATGAGTGCCCCGCCGACGCCAAAAAATTCTCGCCAAACCCTGATGAGCGAGCGTTCGTGGTAGTTGCTGGAAAGTTCCGCACCCCAGGCGGAAAAGGGTAGATCCTTGATGGTCGAGCCCAGGAAGGTGAATACCAGCATCACGAACATCCAGGCATAGCCGTTGGAGAATGTTTGACCGAACCAGGTGACGTCGCTGAACTCAAATGGCACCACGAACAGCAAAGCGATGGCGACGCCGTAGATAGGCGTGCCGAGTAACACGAACGGCTTGCGGCGGCCCCAACGAGTCCTTATGCGATCGGACCAATAGCCGATCCACGGATCGGTAACGGCGTCGGAGATTCGCGTTGCCCAAAGTAGCCAACCGACAACGACTAAGGAAAGGCCGAAGTGATCCGCATAAATCACTGGCAAGTAGACGCCCATGGGTAGGCCTGCCAGCGCGAGTGGAGTGGCAGGCAACGAGTAGGCGAACAGAACTGGTTTGCTCAACGGTCGACGGTCTGGACGTACCTCATCCGTATCGGTGATTGCTTGATCTGTCATAGGGGCATCGGACCGCTGACGACCTCGTGCCATGTTGCATTGAGCGTTGCCCATACTGCAACCGGCGTTTTGCAGCTAAGATGGAGGCATCGTGCAAGAACAAACCTACGCCAATCTTCGAGTCTGGGACGGAATCGCTAACGGTTACGTTGAAGCGGATTCGATTTCGGTTGCCAACGGATTGATTTCGGCGGTGGGAAAACGTGATCCGAAGGCTCGAGACATGTCGGGATTGACCGTTATCCCAGGCCTCATGGACGCGCACGTACACATGACTTTGGATCCTGAGATTCCATCGGCCGAAGAACAGCTGCGTCAGAAAGCGCCTGAGATACGCGAAAAGATGCTCGGCCGCGCCGAGCGGATGGTTCGCGCGGGCTTGACGACGGCAAGAGATCTCGGTGGTGGGGAGTGGCTCGAGCTTGAATTAAGAGATCGTATTAATCGCGGGGAGATCGTCGGACCACGACTTCTCTGCGCAGGGCAACCGGTGACCTCGATTGCTGGCCATTGTCACTTCTGGGGGGGTGAATCAGCCGATACATCTGATGCGTTTCAAGTGATCGATCGGCAACGGGAACATGAGGTTGATCTGATTAAGATCATGGCCACCGGCGGTAATCTGACCCGAGGTAGTTCACCGGGCGCGGCTCAATTTAGTCGAGATGAAACATGCAAGATCGTGGCCTACGCGAAGACCGCGGGGTATCAAGTCGCCGCCCACTGTCATGGCACCGAGGGCATTGGCAACGCTGCTGCTGCCGGGGTGACAACTGTTGAACATTGTTCCTGGCTAGCCAACGACGGTTCGCGACAGGATTACGATCCTGAGATTGCAGCTGAAATGGCGGCTCAAGGTGTGTGGGTCTCGCCCACCGTTAACGCCGGCTGGGCGCGTTTTCGAGGTGGCGATGGAAAATTTGAGGCGCGGATCTCGAAAAATTTCGAGGGTCTCAAACGCGCTGGAGTTCGTCTGGTGGCTTCAACGGATGCTGGTATCCCCAACGTCCGACACGAGGACTTAGCAAAGGCGCTGCCGGTATTTTCGCATTACGCCGGACTCAGCCCGTTCGAGACCTTACGTTCAGCGACATCGGAGGCGGCTAGGGCATTGGCGATCGCTGACATTGCGGGCACAATTGCTCCGGGATTGTCGGCGGATCTTGTGTTTCTCGAAGGAGACCCGCTACGTGATCTGGCATGTATTCAACAACCCGCCCTCGTGATGGTGCGAGGCAGAGAGATTGAGGCGATAGCATGAGTTTTAGACAAGAAACCCGGGCATGGCTCGACGAAAGTTGTCCACCATCCATTCGCCAACCTGCAGGCCCGGGCGAGGGTACGGGTGGAGGACGCCGCGCAACCTACCCGAATCCTGAAGGCAAGGTGTGGCTTGATCGTATGGCCGAGAAGGGGTGGACAGCCCCCATGTGGCCTAAAGAATACGGAGGCGGGGGCCTTAACCAAGAAGAAGCGCAGATACTCGGTGAGGAATTGCGGGCAATTAATGCTCGTCCAGCCCACACGGGAATGGGACTGTCCATGATTGGACCCGCCCTATTGGAATACGGGACCGAAGAGCAGAAGTTGGAGCACCTACCCAAAATTATTCGCGGCGAGATATGGTGGTGCCAGGGCTATAGCGAGCCTGGGTCGGGGTCGGATCTGGCGAGTTTGCAGACGAAAGCTGTTGGGGATGGCGACGATTACATTATCAACGGTCAAAAAATTTGGACGTCGGGCGCGAACTTCGCCGACTGGATGTTCTGTCTGGTTCGGACGGATCCCGAGGCGCCTAAGCACGAGGGCATCTCGTTTATTCTTTTCGATATGGAAACGCCAGGGGTGACGGTTAAGCCTATTCAGCTGATTAGTGGGATGTCGCCGTTTTGTGAAACCTTTCTCGACGATGTGCGCGTGCCGAAGAAGAACGTTGTGAGTGAAGTGAATAAAGGTTGGACGGTCGCCAAACGACTGTTGCAATACGAGCGAACGTCCATTGGTGGAATAGGTGGAAGTTCGCAACGTGCAAAAACCATGGACGAGATGGCCAAAGAGTATCTCGGTGAAAACGAGGGCCGCATTGCGGACAACGACATTCGCGATCGGGTGCTGAAACATCGCATGAATGACCGGGTCTACGGTCTAACCATGAGGCGAAGTGGGGAAGAGTCGAGTTCTGGCCAAGCCCCCACCTTCTTGTCGTCGATGTTTAAGCTCTATGGTACGGAGCAAAATAAAGATCGGTTCGATCTCATGCTCTCGATCATGGGCAGTCAAATGCTGGGTTGGGAGGGTGATGCGTATACTGGCCGTGAATTGGGTACCACGCGTGAATGGCTTCGTTCCAAGGCTAATTCCATCGAGGGTGGATCTAGCGAAGTGCAGCTCAACATCATCGCCAAACGAATACTGGGTCTACCCGACTAACGAAGTCGGTTTCCTTCGTGCCTGACTTATTGGATTTCGGGAAGAACGTCGCGGAGAAATAGTTCGTCCGACGTGTCGAAATGAAGCATCTCGACACCGATTTCTTGGAAGGCTTCGATTCGAGCAATGATCGTTTCCGGGCTTCCGATCAAACGTGACGCATAACCTTCGTTAGAATCAAGCAAGGAAAGCTCTTCCTCGCTCGACCACATGCCTTGAGCGCCGCTGGTCGCGCGTCGCCGATTCTTGGCGAAATCCGGGTCAATTGCATCGACCCGTTTCTGTATCACGTCCCAGGCTTCTTCGTCGGAATCGCGGCATATGGGTGCCGCATAGAGTGCGAATCGAACCGTTCGGCCAGTCGATTTCGTGGCTCGACGTACCTTTTGGATGACGCTTTCGATACGATCCAGCGATCCTCCATTAAGAAACATCCAATCCGATTTGGCAGCCGCCATCTGGATCGATGCGTCTGACTGGCCGCCTTGAAATACCTCGATAGGGGTTGAAGGAGGCGGTTCCAGTTGCAAGTCGTTGCAGTCGTAAAACTCGCCGTGATAGTTGAACGGAGACTCTGTCCAGGCACCACGTAACACGTCGATGAACTCACTTGAGCGCTCGTAGCGTTGATCATGTTCGAGTGCGTCGATGCCGTACATGTCGAATTCTTTTAGATTCCAGCCGCTGGTGACGTTGATTGCCCAACGGCCACCCGATAACCATTCCATGGTGGCTCCCCATTTAGCGATAGCGGTCGCCTCGAAGAAACCAGGGTGAATGGCGGTGACCAGATGGATTCGATTGGTTTGCCCCGCGAGGAAAGCGGTCATGGCGAGACAATCAAGCGAGGAGCTTTCCATTTCTTTACCGCTGCCCCACCAACGTTGAGCGATGAGGAGGTGAGAGAGACCAAGCTCTTCGATTTTTTGTACGCGAGGCACAACGTACTGCTGTAACGCGGCGTACCCGGGAAAAGTCGACCCCGATTTTTCTGCGCCCGTTACTTGCTGCCCCCCAAAGACTGTGGGAGCCCAGGTGCAGGTATACATTTTTCTGGGCATGAACGAGACCTTCCCATCTGAACCCGTTGGATTCAGAGGTCTTTCCAACGATGGTGTAATCTAGCACGTTGTCACGCCTTCGCTAGTGATGCGCCATTTGATGCAACGACATTGGCAAACGCCGGTCACCTTTCTTGTGATTGCAAGCATTGCAATGCCGTTGGGTTTCTCCGCATGGAGCGCATTGCTTAACAACTTCGCGATAGAAAAAGCCGCTTTTACTGGTGTTGAAATCGGGATACTTCAAAGCCTTCGAGAAATTCCCGGATTCCTCGCATTCACCACCGTTTTCGTCTTGCTGTTACTTAAGGAACAAACCTTTGCCGTGATGGCGCTGGCGATATTCGGACTTGGAATCGCGTTGACTGGATTTTTTCCGTCGGAGTACGGCTTGTATTTTTCGGCGGTACTGATGTCCGTTGGCTTTCATTACATGGAGACAATTAAGCAGTCGTTGTCCCTGCAGTGGTTGTCGATGGAGGAAGCTCCGCGAATTCTCGGGCGATTGATATCGGTCGGGTCATTAACGTCTTTGCTCGCCTACGGCGTTTTATGGATCTTGTTGGACATTGCGGCACTTGATTACGTTTGGATTTATCTTCTCGCGGGAGCTCTTGCGATCGCGCTGGCCGTTGTCCTATGGCGCGGGTTTCCTCACTTTGAATCGAAGACTGTCCAGCGCAAAACCCTAGTACTCCGGAGACGTTATTGGCTGTATTACGGATTAACTTTTTTTTCAGGGGCTCGGCGACAGATATTTGTCGTATTCGCCGGTTTCCTTATGGTCGAAAAGTTCGGATACAGCGCGAGCAACATCGCAGCTCTATTCTTAGTGAATCACCTGTTTAATTGGCTGTTTGCCGAGCGTATTGGTGCGCTGATTGGGCGTATCGGCGAAAAGCATGCGTTAACGTTTGAATATACGGGCCTGATTCTCGTCTTCACCGCGTACGCGTTTGTGGACAATGGCTACGTAGCGGCGGGACTCTATGTCGTCGACCATATGTTCTTTGCACTCGCGATCGCGATCAAAACATACTTTCAAAAGATTGCCGATCCTGCCGATATTGCGTCGACGGCCGGTGTTTCTTTTACGATCAATCACATCGCCGCCGTGATCATCCCGGCGGTCTTCGGGATTATTTGGATCACATCGCCAAGTCTCGTCTTTTTAATTGGAGCGGCATTTGCCGCCTGCTCTCTTATTCTTTCGCAGAACGTTCCCTCAGTCCCCAGTCGAGGCAACGAAGTCGTTTTGGGTCGTGTGGCCTAGCGGTTGCATCGGCGGGTCTGATTCACCATCGTGACAACTTTTGAGGATCGCAATAAATGGATGCGTTACCGCTATCGGGTTACAAGGTTCTCGATTTAACTATCGCTCGAGCGGGGCCGACGGCGGTACGGCTACTCGCTGACTGGGGTGCCGATGTCATCAAGGTCGAACCACCGGCGACTGCCGGGTCGATCACTGGGACCCGACGGGGTCCGGACGAGCAAAACCTACATCGGAACAAACGTGGCTTATGCATTGATCTTAAAAAAGAGGCCGGCCACGCTTTATTCCTGGATCTAACGAAACAAGCCGACATCATCGTCGAGAACTTCCGCGCGGATGTGAAACATCGGTTGCGAATTGATTACGAGTCGGTTCGGGCCGTCAATGAGCGCATTATCTACGCAAGCATCTCCGGTTTTGGTCAAGAAGGGCCCTACAGTGAACGACCTGGCGTTGACCAGATTGTTCAGGGAATGA
>ENA-UPTF01002058-UPTF01002058.1-marine-metagenome-genome-assembly--contig:-NODE-2058-length-11944-cov-12.826578_pt1 | contig 11944 bp, 12 predicted proteins | sample MGYA00238166_ERZ767019 | MGnify/ENA primary metagenome ERZ767019 (study PRJEB28930, sample SAMN06266391) | marine metagenome | isolation source: Sea water from 250 m depth | place: Atlantic Ocean... | reverse complement strand
TGATGAAATTTGTATCCTAACATATTGAAAACTGCAATATCTGACTCTGGAGCAATTCCTTTTCCTACCGAAATGACCTCGCCCATTTTACCATTTTTTGCTAACTTGTCCATGTTTGGAGTTTTTGCTGCTTGTAAAGGAGTCTTATTTTCTATATCTGGATGTGGTAAATCGCCTACACCATCTAATAGTACATACACTATTTTGATCTGAGAATTTTCACTCAACATTTTTGGACAAAGCGCCTTCATTTTAAATCTTCAAAATCTAGTATTTTTTGAATAGATCGTTTCAACACTTTTTAATGATTTTTTTTTCCAGTATTGAGTGGGTAATTTAAGAAAAGATCATGTAGCTGAAAGATTTGTTATTGTAAACGAATCTAAAACTAAGCCATCTAAATCAAAGAAAAATCCTTTCAAACTCGGAAACGAATCTATGACTAATCCTTCTGTCTTATCTTTGGTTTTGAAGGATGGAATGCTTCAACGATTGCAAGATGATGAAGGTGATTCTGTAAAAAATTGGACAGTTCGTGTTGTTCCTGCAATTAATCCTGCAGTGGATATAGAAACTGAAAATACATACTCTGAACATCCTTTGTATAGTGAACCTGCATATGGTTATCATTACAACATAATTGCTTCTCCTGATGAAACTAAAACTTTGGCAACAATAGATGTTGAACAATGGGGTTATGTTTTATCTGTAGTTCAAGATCGACTTAGATGGCTTTATACTCAAAAAGGTGTTGCATATGTCGCAATCTATGCTGACAGTGGCAAAAACTCTGGAACAAAAGTTCAACACCCACATTTACACATGATGTCATTTTCAACAATACCTCCAAAAATTGAAGAAGAAGCAAATTCTTCTCATAGAATTTTAAATGAAAAAGGTGTTTATCCAATGAGTCAACTTGTGACCTCTGAATCAGGTGGACCACGTCAAATACTCCAGACTGAAGGATTTATTGCATTATCTCCTTGGGCACCATCTCATCCGTATGAATTTTGGATATGTCCAAAAAAACATGCAACTAGTTTCTCAAAAATTTCCCAAAAAGAGATTAATGATTTAGCCTTAATCCTTAGAGCTACGTTAGGAGGTCTATCAAATTCCATAAAGGATGTCTCATTTAATATTGCATTTCATCTATCTCCTGAAAAGAAAAATAGTAAACAGATTCATTGGCATGTTGAAGTATATCCTCAAACCATTCCTTGGTCTGGTTTGGAACTTGGATTTGGAATATTTCTAAATGAATTAACTCCTGAAAAGGCTGCTGAAGAACTAGGCGCAGCATGCAGAAAAGAACTTTCTGCACTAGTGGGAATTTTATAAAATTAAGTTATAGTTTATTACATCAAAAAAAAATTTGTTATTATGGCATTAGAAAAATACATGGCAATTGCAGGTTTAGTATTATCTATTTTCTTTGTTGCAGAAGTTTTAACTTTATTTAATTTTATGATAGATCCTTCGGATAATGATTCATTTGGTTTTGAAGCAGGTCCAAAATTATACCAATTTATTTCACTTAGTATCGCACCTGCTACAATAATGATGGGTGTTTCATTTCATTTGTCAAAACGATATGGTTCTAGATTGAATGGAATGTTAATAATTCTTAGTGGTGTAATCATATTGCTTGGAATGGCTTATGCATCTACTATGATTGAAGATCTAAAACCTAGTTTGGTAGATTCTTCTGTTGAGATGGTACCTCTTATTTCCATGGGTCTATCAATTCCGATTATAATCGTAGGTGCCAGACTTTTAAAAATTAGACCTAGAAAACCAAAAAAGAACTATCTTGAAGACGGCGATAATTTCTAAACGCTCATCTTTTTCTTATCTGAATTTTGACCTGCCATTAGATTTTGCTGCTGTCTGATTCTCTCAGCAATTAATCTGTAAAGTGATCTAAACTTATCTTTAGTTTTATCTGAAAGAAAATCTGCCTCTTCGATGGCAATTTTTTCACAAATATAGCGTGCCACTTCTTCGCTATCAAATTCTTCCCAACCGTCCTCTCTATGCTCTTCCCAGATTGAGTTAAGGCTCTCAATAATTCCGCTCTTATTTCTGGATTGTATGTCCTGTTCTGTTAAATTGACATACCCTTCTTTTCTTAATTTAATTGCATAAGTTTGATTTACTGCATAAAGGTAATCCTCTGTAATCATATAGTCTTCAATTGATTGTAGAGCTTTTGTTTTTTCTTCAAAGAAAATTGTTTGAGTTTTTGAAAATTCATTAGCAATAAGTTGAGCTGAAATTTCTTTTGATTCTTCAGTATTGTCTAATAGTACAAAGGTATTGTATCCATGGTTTCTATAGAAAATTGATAATGGTAAAACTGAATTTTTATTGTATGCTGCTACTATATTCAGAGGATTCATCGAAATGTTTGGATCTTCTAAAAATTTATCAAATGCATTAAGATACATTGTGTCTGCAATAGTTTCTACAACAATAATAGGTCTAGAATTATATCCTATCTGTCTATCTAAAATTGATTCTACCAGACCTCTTGACAAACCGTAAAGAATTGGAGTTAATGTAAGATCATCTGCATTCCAATAATCATAATAAATTCTACTCAAATGCTTCTTTTTGTCTAACTCAACTACCAAGAGATTACCTGGTGCATAATCAAAAATCATGTAAGGTGAATGTGTTGCATAGAGCACTTGGTTTGAACCTGCTAAACTTTTCAATAAATCTGAAATTCCTCGTTGCTGTGTAGGGTGTAAGTTTCTTGCTGGTTCGTCTAAAAGCAAAATCGCTTCTTTTAATTCTGCTCTTTGTGTCTCTGCAGCAAAATTTACGATAAATGAGAATGTCCACTTAAATCCTTCAGCTCGTCTATTTAGGAGTCCTGTATTTGTAACTGTTCCATCTTTATGTACATCTGATATGACGACACTCATCACATTATTTGGATTAAGTCTTAATTCAACATGTATTGGATCTCCTTTCCAAGCAGGATTTAATTTCTCAGTTAGTCTTTTACTACACGTATTAAGTAATTTTATTAATTGTGAAGGACTATTCTTTGCCTCTTCTAATTCTTCAACATCCAACTCTGCTAAATAAAACAAATTATCAACTGTATCTGCTTTATCAAATTCATCTTCTGAAAATTCTATGCTAGGACTCGTTCTTTCTTTTCTATATTCATTCAAATTTACATTTCCAATGATTTTTTTGTAATCTGAAAAATACACAAATCTTGGATGCAAATTAGAATCTATGAAATTCTCTAATGCCATTTTTTCTGTAGTTCCTACAAGTAAACTTTGGAAATTAGAATCATTTTCATCAGAAATTTTATTCCATTCTTCAATAACCTGTGGTTCATCTGCCGCTAATACCTGTAAATTATTTCCAAATTCAGCCATTTCATTTCTAAACATCTCTTCAGTTTCAGGTGCTTGACCCTGAAAAAATCCTGTATCTAGTTTAATCTGTACATGATTTGGTATAGTATCCAAAAAAGAAAGAAATTTTTCTCTAAAATTTTCCCATGAGTTAAGTCCACTATTTTCAGCTTCGCTAATTTCAACATCTCCAAAATCATACTGCGGTATTGGATTTTTGTTAGTTCTAAAAATCTTAATTTTTTTTATTTCTGGAATTGATGGAAATGTTTCTTTAATCAATCTAATTTCATTATGATTCAAATCAAATTCTCCCTCAGCTAACCTAACCTCTTGTTTCAAGTCTTCTGTCATTTCATCACACAAGTCAAGTTCTGAGACTGGTTGGTCTTTGTTAAGTAAAGTTAATGCTTGTAAAATTGTAGTTTTTCCACTCTCATTTCGGCCAACAAAAGCTGCAAGGTCTCCTACTCTAATTTCACCTGAATCGTGGATACAACGATAGGCACGAGCTCTAAACTTCCTTAATCGCACAAAAAAATTATCGTTCGCTAGAATTTAACTCAAATGACCAAATTATCTTAGACGTTTTGACGAATCCTTTTTGTCCACTTTTTTCTCTGTGTCATCTTCTACGCTTAAGTCTGGAATGTCAACTCTACATTCTCCATCTTTACATTCCTTTTTTGTCATAATATCTAAAAATTCACTCCTAAAATAAACATAATCGGCCCCAAAAAATATGACAAATTTGATATACGTGGGAATTGAACTTGTAACATCTTGGTTAAACCTTCTGCCCTTGTAGTCTATGTTCTACCTATCGTACTTTCTGTATCGTTAGGAACTGCAGTAATGGCTGAAACATTAAGCAGTCCTGATCGAGAATTAAACTTTTTACAATTTGGCGGCGATGGACATACATCCAGTTCAAAAAGTGAAATTACTTTAACCGGATTCAGTAATGAAATTGTACAAAATTCTAACATTGAATTTAGTATAAAACTCTCAAATCCAGATTTTAATTGTGGCGATCTATATATCACAATTTATGATACATCTTCCTCTGAAAAACAAGTTTTAACCCAAAGTGGATTCTTAAAACAATGCTTTATTCAAAATAATAACACCCTTCCAGTGGATGAAAATTATTCAGAATTAATTACTAAATCTGGAACTTATGAAATTCATGTTGAAATCTTTAATGAAAAATATACTGATAGTATAAGTATGGATGAAACATTACGTGTAAAATAATCTAATTGGTGAAAAATAAAATGTCGAAAAAAGAAATTGATCCTGAAACTGCAAGTCAAATAAAAAAAGAGTTAGCTGAATTACGTGCACAATTAGAAAATCAGAAAAAATCAAAAAAGAAAGCTGCCAAACCTAAAGCAGAAAAGAAAGCTGCCAAACCTAAAGCAGAAAAGAAAGCTGCCAAACCTAAAGCAGAAAAACCAAAAAAATTAACAAAAGCTCAGATAGCACAAGCAAAAAAAGATGCAAAAGCTGCTAAAGAAAAAGAAGAAGCTGAAGCAAAAGCTGCAAAGGAAGCTGCAGAGAGAACTCCTGAAGATGATCTGGAAGAACAATTTTCTGATGAACAAATACGAAACTTCCAAATCGAAAAAATGGATATGGATAAACTCACAAACAAAGTTTGTGAAATAATTGCTGAATTTGAGGATAAAGGAGTACTACAAAGTGAATTATGGAAAAAATTAAAGCTAAATAGTAGGGATGGTTCAAGACTTGCACTTAGATTAGAAAGACGTGGTTTAATTTCTCGTGAAAAAATATTACAAAAAGGAAGATGGACTTACAAATTAATTATTGAACAAGCACCGATTAAATTGGAATCATTAGTAGATTCTCCGTGCTTAACTTGTCCTGTAGAACAAAAATGTGACTTTGAAAATGCATATCCTGAACCTAGTCCTCTTCATTGTCAACTAATTGAAAACTGGGTTGCAGTTGAATTCAAGAAAAAGAAATGAAACTAATCGATGCTAAAAAAGATCATTATCGAAAACTTGCTCATGAACAAGGTTATCGAAGTCGAGCTTCTTACAAATTAAAAGAAATTAACAAATCATATCGCATTATCGGTCCCGGTTCTTATGTTTTAGATTTGGGATGTGCTCCTGGTGGATGGCTGCAAGTCGCTCGTCAAATTTCAGGTAATCAAGGTAAAGTTTTAGGAATTGATTTATCATTTGTTGAAGATCTTCCAGGTGTTGAAATAATCCGTGGCAATATTGAAGATCCGGATATACTTGAAGAAATAATGTCATTTTTCAATAGAAAGATTGATTCAGTAATTTGTGATTTATCCCCAAATGTATCTGGAAATTGGTCTGTTGATCATGCTGTACAGATATCTCTGAATTATACGGCAGAAAAATTGATGGAAAAAACTCTATCTAACAAGGGAAATGCTTTGTTCAAGGTGTTTGATGGCGAATATTCAGCTGAATTTTATGAGTTCGTCAAGAAAAAATTCATCAAAACTAAATTGCTAAAACCAAAAGCAAGTAGAAAATCCAGTAGTGAATTATATTGTATTTGTATGGGATATCTTAATTCTGAAAAATCTGAGTAATTTTATCTATTTCACAATCTGTTCTAAATCCTCCAGGATTCAATGATGTCATTGATGCTTTGTATCCCTGTGCTCTTAACCTTTCAATTGCTTCATTCAATTTCAATGGCGCAGACTTGATCATTGATGCAATCTCATCTAATGTATAATATGTTGCTGGAAGTTCTGCCTCTTCTTCTGCTCTTTCAATAATTCTGTCACATTTTTTATTTACTATTAGATCATTTTTCACATTTTTCATTTTTTGTATAAACTCTTTTTCAAATAATTTTCCTATCCATAGAGGACCTGCTATTTCGGTTTCATGACCGCACTTTCTACATTTATCCTGCCTAGTGATTTCTGTATAACGGTCTTTACAACTTCTGCAAAAAATTATGTATCCAATTTTCTCTTCTTTTTCAGGAGTATTCAAAATTTTCATGTATGTTCTATAGTAATGCATGTCATGATCCACAAAAAGAGGTTGAAATGAAATATCTAGTCTTCCAGCAACAAAACTTACACATCCTAAAATTAGTCTAATTGCAATCTCGTTGCTAAATTCTGTTTTAACTGGTGTTCCATAGTATCTCCTTTTTGCAGCTTTATTGAATAATCCATGTAACACCTGAAGATCAGTAGCAGTAAGTGCTAACATACCGCTATGCATAGTTGCTCTAATCGCACAATCAATGTATTTTGACGGTGATCCAAATGGATCTATATCTACAATTGATGCACGTTCATTCATTCTTGAATGAGAACTAAGAAACCTACATGTCTCATTTTCAGAAATCTCAAAATTTTCTAAATTATTTATCTTTGCTGATCTTAAAGCAATCTCCAATGCATTAGGATTGACATCATTTACAATAACTTTCTCAACTTCACTAATCTCATTTGCAATTCTTAACCCTCTTGCACCTAATCCTGATAATCCATCAAAGAAAATTTTTGGAAATTTATAATCTTTCCAAAATGCCGAACATGCAATTATTGATAAATCTCTACTCAAACTTGCTCGAGGATTGAAAAAAGCAGGTTCTTTTGGTGGAACCTTCTCGGTCATAGATCCTTTTGGAACAAATAACTTTGTGCTGCCTTCTGTGATTTCAATAATCTCTTCGTTCATTCTTGTCGTCTATGAAATTAAATCCCCTATATTCTAATACGTGTATACAAGTCAAAATTTGTGAAAATATGTGGTGTAGATGATGCTGGTAGAGGATCCATGATTGGACCTATGGTTATTGCTGGAATTAGTATTGAGAAAAAAAATATACCTAAACTTCGTAAACTCGGTGTTCGTGACTCCAAAAAACTTAGTCCTAAAAAGCGTGAATTATTGTATAAAGAAATTGTAAAACTTGTTGACGATTACCATGTAATTCGAATTCCTCCACGAACCATTGACAAGTATGTTTTTGAACATAACTTGAATCATTTAGAAGCAAAAAAAATGGCCGAAGTGATATCTAATCTTAATCCTGATCTATCATACGTTGATTCTTGCGATGTAAATGCTGCTAGATTTGGTCGTGAGATTTCTGACTTGTCTAAAAAATCCAAGGTGAAATCATATCATTATGCTGATTCTAGATTTGTTGTTGTCTCTGCTGCATCAATAATTGCCAAAGTTTCAAGAGATCGTTCTATCATGCGTTTAAACAAGACTGCAAATCTTGGAAGTGGATATCCTTCAGATAAAAAAAGTGTAAATTATGTCAAGAAAGTTGTTTCATCAAAAAAATCTCTTCCTACTTCAATTCGTAAAAGTTGGAAACCTGTTCAAAAAATACTTGGTCTAATCTAATGATCTGGCAATAATCATTGCATGATCTTTATCAAAAGGTTTCAAATCAATTCTTTGTAATATTTCAAAATCACTTTGCAATTTTTTAATTTCTTCATTAATAATTTGATTTGGTTCTTTTGTTACATCTATACTTCTTGATTTAATTACAAGAAATAGCATTCCTTTCTTTTTAAGATACATTTTACAATTTGCAATTGCAATTTTTGTTTGGTCTGGTTGTGCAATATCCACATAAACTACATCCACTTTACTAAATACTGAAAAATATTGATCAGGTTTTTTTGCATCTTGAATAATTGGAACAATATTTTTTCTATAAATTGCAACTCTATCAAGAAAATCTCTTGCCACTCTGCTGGAATGTTCCACGCCAAAAATAATTCCTTTTGGACCTACAATATCTGAAATATGACTTATTGTTGTTCCAGTAGATACACCCAAGTATAGAACACTTGATTTTTCCTCAAATGGAAATTCTTCTAATCCATTCATTATGCAGGCTGCTAATTTGCTTCGAAATGGTTCCCAATTTCGATATTCCACGCCTTTTTTATCTAATAATTTTTCCTTGTAAACTTGTTTTCCGGGAGAAAAATTTTCTGTAAAGAGTTTTCTTTCTCCATCCAGATTAAACCAGAAATAGTTTCTATCTTCTTCCAAAATTCTTTCGTTTTCTATTCTTGAATCTATCTCCTCTTCTCTTTTGTTTAGATTCTTTGCTCTTATGGAAATTTCCTCTTTGTTGTTCTTGTGGTTGAGGTCTTTTCACTGGTTTGGAATATTTTTCTTCAATTTCCTTGACTCTAATATTTAATTTTTCTAGTAGTGTTTTATTCAAACCTGAACCATGAACATCCACTCTTGATGCTATTGCTGCCTTTGCTGCTATGGCTCTTGCAATCTTACCTCTTTGCCATCTAGGAGCTGCATGTACTACTGCATGTTGGAATAGTATGCCATGTTTTGGTGGATTTGAACCGGTTTTTAATGCACGGAATAATGCCTTTTCTGCACCAAGAACTTGAATTGTACTTGCAGGCATAGTTGCCATTTTTTGAAGACTTCCTGCTTTGGCTAAAATTCTTGCACCCACTGTTGTTCCTAAAACTGCGGACAAGTTAGGAGCAACTTCATTCATCTGTTCATCAACTTGTTTTTCTAATTCATTTCTCAAATCAAATAATTCTAAAATATTTTTAGCTAAGTTTTGTACTATCTCGAGATTTTTTTCTGTAATGTCTCCTCCTCGACTCTTTTCTTTTACTAATGAAAGCATTTGAACTTTAGAATCAGGAAATCCTGCATTTACAAATACATCGTCTGTAATATTTTCTCTTTTTCCTGCAACTACAATTTGCGCATAACCGTTTATACTATCAATGATGTTATCCAGTTCTGGAAAATGTAGTCCATACCATTCTCTTAATCTTGAACTCATTCCATTGATAATTTTGTCAGTATCATCTAATGTATTGATACTTTGAATAATATGTAGATCTGGACTAGATGAAACCTCTGTAACTTTTGATGATGATAAACTAATTGCAAATTCTCTTAATTTTTGAATTGCATCGTCATGGTTTTCTGCTAATCCTGCATCAACCAAAATTTGTGGTTTTGTTAATTGAATATCTTCTAATTTAACTTCATTCATTAATTGTGATTCAATTGATTTTTTCTTGAGTAGATCTTGTAATCCTACATCGTTTACCAAAACATCAATATCTTTTTCGTGTAAAAATCTGGTTAAATCACTTAATCTAGATTTTGCTTTCTTTACAAAAACATAATCCTCTGCAGGTTCTGAAAAAGGAAATGTTTTGATACATTTCTGTTCCTCAAAAACAGCAATTCCTAATTCAGTAAGTATAACTGACAGCATAATATCATACCAATCTAATCCTCATTAAAAAATCTACATATCCTAAACCAACTGTTATAAGCCATTTCCAATAATCTTCTTCAGATGGACTCTAGTCTGGAAACCACTCTTGGTTCACTAACACTAAAACGCCCCACTGTCTTAGCATCTGGAATTCTTGGTATCTCTTTGGATGTTTTCAATAGATTACATGATGCAGGCGCTGGTGCAGTTGTAACAAAATCATTGAGTAAAGAGCCTTGGGAAGGATATCCGAACCCAACTATTTTCAGTGTGAAAGGTGGAGGGTGGATAAATGCAGTTGGATTATCAAATCCTGGTGCAGAAACTTTTGCAAAGATGATTGAACCAAATGATAATGTCCCTATAGTTGTGAGTCTTGTTGGCTCTGTTGAGGATGATTTTGAATATATGATAAAAAAATTTGAAAATTGTAAAGTTGCAGCATATGAACTAAATCTTTCATGCCCCCATGTTGCCAAAGTTGGACTAGAAGTCGGTGATGATATTGAACTTGTTTCAAAAATTATTAAAAAAGTCAAATCTATTACAAATTCACCTATTGTCGCCAAAGTAGGTCTAGGAAAATCTGATTATCTTGCAACTGTTGATGCTGCTGTATCTGCAGGTGTTGATGCAATTACTGCAATTAATACAGTTAGAGCAATGGCAATAGATGTTGAAACACAGATGCCAATTCTCAGCAATAAGATTGGTGGACTATCTGGTACTCCAATCAAACCAATTGCTCTAAGATGTGTTTATGAAATTGCATCAAAGTTTGACATTCCGATAATGGGATGTGGTGGAATCTCAAATTGGGAGGATGCAGTTGAATTTATTTTGGCAGGTTCTTCTGTGGTACAATTTGGAAGTGTTATGGGTGATCACTGGGTTGAAACATTTAGTGAAATTAATTCTGGTATTCAAAAATATATGGAAAGAAAGGGTTATGCAACAATAGGTGAAATGATTGGAAAAGCAAAGAGACAATAATCATCCGCACATTTGTGTCATCGAAAAAATTATTGATGAAACTCCTACTGTACGAACTTTGTATTTCAAAGATTCTCTACTTGCAAATGTTTTGCCTGGCCAATTTGCAATGATTTGGATTCCTGGTGTAAACGAACTTCCAATGAGTGTAATGGTATCTGCTGAAAATGATCAAGCTGCATTGACAGTTAGGAAACGTGGTGAATCTTCCACTGCATTATACAATCTTTCTGTGGGTCAACAAATTGGGGTGCGTGGTCCATACGGAAATGCCTTTGAAATTAAAAATGGAAAAATTCTCCTAATTGGGGGTGGAACTGGTTTAGTTCCTTTGATGAGATTAATCAAATTCTCAAATCCCTCAAATCACATCACTGTCTTGATGGGGTCACAAACTAAAAACGAAGTATTTTTTGAAGAAACTGCAAAAAAATTACTAGAAAATAATCCTCATGAAATAATCCCTGTTACCGAAGATGGAAGCTATGGTGAAAAAGGCTATGTCACCGATATCTTGGAAAACCTCCTGGAAAAAAATTCTTATGATGCTATCTACACGTGTGGTCCTGAATTAATGATGTACAAAACTGTTCAAATGGCTAACAAAAAGGGAATTTTTGTTCAAGCAAGTCTGGAAAGAATGATGAAATGTGGTGTTGGTATATGTGGAAGTTGTTGTGTAAATGATGATCTTGCATGTAGAGATGGAACTGTATTCGATGGAGATCATTTATCCCAAAAATCTGAATTTGGTCACTCTCATAGAACAAAATCTGGAATTTTAGAAGAAATATAACGATAGAATTCAAGCAAGGTTTAAAATAAATGATTTTTCAAGCCGTATAGGTAAAAAATGGCGACTCCAAAAGTAGTTCTCACTGCAGACAGAACTTTGATGTCTCCATATCGAGGTATTTCTCTTGCAACATTCTTTGGGTGTGCTCCTGCAATTGATCCTAATCGTGATAAAAACAGTTTCTGGTATAAAATTCTAAAAAATCAAGTTACTCCAAAAGTATTATTTGATTTTATTTGTAATTGGTCTCCTGATATCAATGGTGTTGCCAAATTTGCTCCATATGGATTACGAAAAGTTGAGGCTGGATTACTACGTGATGGATATGCTCGAAAAGATGTAGTTGTTGCTCATCCAAATCATATTGAAAAATTCATTGGTCCTGAAACCGAAGTTGTTGGAACATACGAAATGGATCCTCTTGGAATGGGTCCTGTAACAATGACCTTTACCTTTGGACGAAAACAAACATCATATGATGAAT
>ENA-UPTF01002056-UPTF01002056.1-marine-metagenome-genome-assembly--contig:-NODE-2056-length-11953-cov-2.830414_pt1 | contig 11953 bp, 9 predicted proteins | sample MGYA00238166_ERZ767019 | MGnify/ENA primary metagenome ERZ767019 (study PRJEB28930, sample SAMN06266391) | marine metagenome | isolation source: Sea water from 250 m depth | place: Atlantic Ocean | study... | reverse complement strand
TGCACAGTTACTCACGTTGCAGACCGGAAAGGTAGACAAGCTGTTCGTTCTGCCAGAAGAAATCATCCTAAGTCAACTATAGTAGTGACCGGTTGTTACGTTGAAAGGGATAAAACTTCGATTGAGGCTCTCTCAGAAGTTGACATTGTGCTGGGCAATACACGTAAACCAGACATCGTCAGTGAAGTTCTAAAGCAATTTAATGGTGAGGAAGTACCAAACAATAATTATTACGATTATGAAATGCCGGACGTCTCAAATCGTAGTCGGGCTATGCTAAAGATCCAGGAGGGCTGTGACCAGCTTTGCTCATATTGCATAGTGCCTAAAGTAAGAGGTCGGGAAAAGAGCGTACCCGCCGATATTTTGGTAAACAGTGTCAACAGATTAGTTGAGGGCGGCTACATGGAAGTTGTACTCACCGGGACGCAACTTGGCAGTTACGGATTTGATCTAGACAATACCTCTCTGACAAGTATGATTACGGACATACTTAACAAAACTTCCGTGGCTCGCTTGAGAATTTCATCCCTTCAGCCCCAGGAGCTGTCGAGAGAACTTCTCGAACTTTGGCATGATATAAGACTTTGTCCTCATTTCCATATCCCTCTGCAAAGTGGGGCAAACCAAATACTACAGGATATGCGCCGTAGGTATACAACTCAGCAATTCGCACAATCTGTTGACTTAATACGATCCCGCATTAAAAATCCAGGCATAACGACAGATTTGATATTAGGGTTCCCTGGAGAAGACGAGTTTTTATTTGGCCAAACGCTTGAATTCATTCAGCATATTCAATTTAGCGATATGCATGTGTTCCCGTATTCAAGACGACCAGGCACCTCAGCTTACTATTACGAAGGTTCGATAGAGGCAGAGACCAAAAAAACACGAACTAAATTGGTCTTAAACATCGCAGAGCAACAGTTTAATAATTTCAGACACCGTCAAATCGGCACAATTCGGCCTGTACTCTGGGAATCCAGAGGGACAGGTTCCAAATCCAATATCTGGAGCGGACTAACAGACAATTACATCCGCATTTACACCGAAAATTCGTGGAACCTGAAAAACCAAATCACAAATACCAATGTGTTGGGATTCGGTCCCAAAGGACTGATGGGTCTAGTTGAAGGATAGTTAAGTAAACTAACCAATTTCACGTTATTGTGAAATAATCTGTCTTTACCCACAATGAAGAAAGGCCTGTGAATACAGGCCTTTCTTGATCTATTGCAATGGATTGTACAATGAATCTGCTAAAATTCTACAGGCCTTAAATATGTGTTTTCTCCTCTTCTCTCCAAATACCCAGCTTTAGGTTGTTGACCGTGAGAAAACACTAATAACCAACCTTGCTTCTCGGCATCCGATAAGACATCCCGTTTTTGTTGCAAGGTTTCTTCGGGAGAATCATCAAAAGCAGATATTACACCTAGATTCAAGTGATGGTGGGTAGGCACCAAGTCTCCCAAATACAGGATCCTCTCCCCACCGTGGGTAAACATTACCATTTGGTGTCCTTTGGCATGACCATTAGTCAATATTACATTCAGCCCTGGCAATATTTCTTGATCACCGTCTACAAACTCTAGTTGACCACGTTCTTCTATTGGCAGGAAGTTTTCATCTCTATGATTACCAAAGCATCTTTCATTCGGGTGGATGGCGTCTTCCCAACAAGACCTTTGAACATAATAAGTAGCTTTGGGGAATGTAGGCACCAGACTTCCGGACCGGTCTAATCTTGTACAGCCACCACTATGGTCAAAGTGTAGATGAGACAAAATTACTGCATTTATATCTTTCGGAGTTAACCCAACCCCTTTCAACCCCTTCAGTAATCTACTAGGGACTAATCCGAGAGTCTCTTTGTCATTCGCGTTTTCTTTCGCTCCAACCCCAGTATCTACTAGAACATTTTTACCGCAAACCTGTAATAGGAGACAATTCAAGCCAAGAGAGATTCGATTTTTTCTATCGGTCGTTACATTACTCTCCCAAGCCACTTTAGGGACTGGACCGAAGATCGAGCCTCCATCTAATTTTAAAACACCATCGTTGATTATCTTAATCGCTGTAGACATCATGGCTTAGTTACCTCCTAGTAATCGTAGGTGCCGACCCAATTGTTTTATTGAATCCTGGCCCGACTTTTTTGGTCTATTCCCCGCATATTCTCGTTAATATGCGGGTATAAGACTCCGTAACTATTTCGTTCAAAAATAAGTCATATGGAGATCAATTTCTTAAACTTTTTTTAAAACTTTGCCAATCGGTTATAGTTAACTAGAGACTTATACTGTGTAGCAAAGATACAGCGAGTTATCACACACAACAAGGCCTGAACTAGTGTTTTTGGTTTTATTTTTTAAAAATTTAAAAAAAAACCAATAATTGACATTAACTTTTATGTAAAAAACTTGAATTCCAGCGCATCTATAAGGTAATCTATCTCGCGGACGTATATACGTTTAGTATTATTTATTCAATATGGTCAGTTAATATGAAGGTGTTAATCTGCCTTAACACCTTCGCAATATTCAGGGGACGGTCAATTGCAATGGCCGTTCCCCTTTTTTATTTGCGAGCCATTCAACTAAGTATCCTTCACAAAAACAGAATAACCAGAAGTAACCAATAATTAGCGTTGCTTTAGACTAAGACGTGGGTTGTATCAAGGAAAGTATGTTTCAGCACAGGAGCACCGGCATGCTTCAAAATGTGATATCGCTCAGACGCCTTGTTCAGCCTATAACGATTTTAAGAAACCTGACGTAAAGCGACTTGTAACCGATCTATTACCCGTTGACGCCCCATAACTTCCATGATCTCGAACAAGGGCGGAGTGGCCGTACGCCCAGTGATAGCCACTCTTAAGGATCCAAATGCTTGCCGAATTGCAAATCCGTGGTTATCACAGGCACCTCGTAGGGTTCTCTCCAATTCAGTGCCCGTAAAGTCATCTAATTGCATTATCAGATCTGAGCACACGGTTAAGAAACCCCTTGTTATATCCCGGTCGCCGCCTTTACCACATAATGCGTCCAGATCGTATTTAGGATATTCTTCCAGAAAATAGGAAATCATATCGGCGGAGTCATTCAGAGTCTTAAGCCGTTCTTGGATCAAAGGCACTATCTTTAGCAAGTAATCTCTACTCACTGGCATCATGCCACAATCTAAATCTCTCTCCAAGAACGGCATAACGTTGTCCACTAATTGATCTGGCGTAAGCTCCCTGATATACAAACCATTCATCCATTGCAATTTCTCAATATCAAATATTGCTGCTGGTTTTCCGACTCTCTTTAACTCAAAATTATTAACAAGGAATTCGTTTGTCATCACTTCTGTATGATCGTCAAATGACCAACCCAGTAAAACCATAAAATTCTTTACCGCATCACTCAGGAATCCATCATCTCTATACTCCAAAATAGATGTGGCCCCATGACGCTTAGACAGTTTCGATCTATCGGGTCCAAGAATCATTGGAAGATGTCCAAACTTGGGGGGATCAAATCCAAGAGTACGGTAAAGATTAATATGTCGTGGAGTACTTGAAAGCCATTCTTCAGCCCTCAAAACGTGGCTGATATCCATACAATGATCATCCACAACTACCGCTAGGTGATAGGTGGGAAAGCCATCAGATTTCAATATAATGAAGTCATCCAATAAGTGGTTTTGCCATTCCACTTTACCTCTTATCAAATCGTCCACCATTGTTATCCCTTCACTAGGCATAGCGAATCGTACTACTGGCTTCAGGTCAGTTTGTTGAAGAGACTCTAATTCAGATTTACCGAGGTCTCGACAATGCTGATCGTAAGAAGTATCAAATTTTTGACTTTGTCGTTCTTTTCTGACTTCGTCTAACCTCTCTTTAGTACAGTAACAGCGATATGCATCTCCCTGGGATATCAAACGGTTAGCCGCCTCTTCGTATAGTTCCAAGCGTTCAGATTGAAAATAAGAGCCATATGGGCCACCGATCCTGGGCCCTTCATCCCAATCTATATTCAACCAATCCAAGCCTTCTAAGATACTATCAACCGCACCAGGCACTAGCCGTTCCTGATCAGTATCTTCAACCCGTACAATGAAATCGCCTCCATTGTTTCTAGCAAATAACCAGTTAAACAGGGCGGTCCTGATATTACCTATATGTGGATGTCCTGTTGGGCTGGGAGCGTATCGAACTCTGATCCTTTGCGACAAAATCGAATCCCCTAACTAAGAATTATTACTTCAAATAAGAGCCTGTCACGAATTCCAGTCGAACTCCTGAAAATTAATTGGCAATCAATTCTGATTCCGTTGCACTCGAGCCCACGTATCTCTTAGCGAGACCGAACGATTGAATACCAGTCTACCGGTAGCGTATTCTACTGTATCCACTACGAAATACCCTTCTCGTTCAAATTGGTATATATCACCACCCGAGGCGTTAGCCAAGCTACTCTCAACCCGAGCATTTTCAATAACAGACAGAGAATTACTATTAATGCCATCGGCTAGTTCGTTAGCCGAAGTATCTTCTGAAGTGGCGTTTTCCTCAAATAAATAATCATACAACCGGATTTCTACTGGTATCGAATCTTGTTCGGATACCCAGTGAATGGTGCCTCTAACTCGACGGCCATCTGGGGTAGTCCCTCCTCGAGATTCAGGGTCATAAGTACAATGCACTTCATTCACCTCCCCCGTTGCGGGATCTCTATCTACACCTACACAAGTAATGAAATATCCATACCTGAGCCTGACCTCTGAACCTGGAGATAGTCTATAGAACTTTCGAGGAGGATCTTCTAAAAAGTCTCCTTGATCAATAAATAATGTGCGACCAAATGGGACGAATCGGGTCCCCTCTTCTGGCTTTTCTGGATTATTCACAGCTTCAAGCAGCTCTGTTTCACCTTCTGGATAATTATCAATTACTACTTTTAACGGCCTGAGAACTCCCATTACTCTTGGGGCATTTTGATTTAGATCTTCTCTCAAGCAATGTTCTAATAAGGCAACGTCCACAGTTGTATCACGCTTCGCCACACCAATTCGATCACAAAAATTACGAATGCTTCTGGGAGTGTAACCTCTCCTTCTCAGACCTGACAGAGTTGGCATACGAGGGTCATCCCATCCAGATACCAAACCCTGCTCAACTAAATAACGAAGTTTGCGCTTGCTTAAAACTGTATGAGATATATTAAGCCTCGCGAACTCAATTTGCTGAGGATGGTAAACGTCAAGTGCCTCAATAAACCAATCATATAACGGCCTATGATCTTCAAATTCCAAAGTGCATAGGGAGTGCGTAATTCTCTCTATGGAATCTGACAATCCATGAGCAAAGTCATACATTGGATAAATACACCATTTGTCTCCCGTTCTTTGATGCTCAACCTTCCTGATCCTGTAAAGCGTCGGGTCTCTCATGTTTATGTTAGGGGACGACATATCAATTTTAGCCCTCAGCACATGCTCGCCGTCAGAGAATTCTCCAGCCCTCATACGGTAGAACAACTGCTGATTCTCCTCCACAGACCGGTTCCTGTATGGGCTGTCTTGCCCAGGAGATGTCAGAGTACCACGATTAATCCGAATTTCTTCTGCAGTAAGGCTATCAACGTAGGCTTTACCTAGATTTATAAGTTGTATGGCGAATTCATAAAGTTCGTTGAAATAATCTGATGCAAAATACAGGTGGTTTGCCCAATCAAACCCGAGCCATTTGACATCTTCCTGGATCGACATCACAAATTCATCGTCTTCTCGACTAGGATTAGTATCATCAAATCTGAGATGGCAGGCAGCGTTGTCATTCTCATCTGCTAGCCCGAAGTTTAAACAGATAGACTTAGCGTGGCCTATATGTAAATAGCCATTCGGTTCCGGAGGGAATCTTGTTACTATTCTCCCCTGAAATTTACCGCTCTTTATATCGTCCGAGATAGTATTACGAATAAAATCTGACGAGCTATTAGAATCTGTTGTTACCATTTTTATTGTTTGTAGTAGTGCTGAATTCGTAGATATTGAGGGCTATTTTATCACAGGGGGCAATTATCTTATTAATTAACTTCGCATCTATATTTTGAATGGGGATATTAACGCATATGGAGATATTATTAACCGTACCAGATAGGTCAGATGGACCTAAGAGCCTTTACAACGATCCACTACTGTTTGCAGCTCATCCGGCAAATTTGACCGAAAATCCATATGCTCAGACTTTAGAGGATGTGTAAATCCAAGATGATTAGCATGAAGAAATTGGCGGTTAAGTACCGAATTATCCTTTCCGTATAGTCGATCCCCTACCAACGGATGACCTAGATATGCCAAATGGACTCTTATCTGATGAGTCCTACCACTACCCAAATATACTTGCAGCATTTCGTAACTACTGAGACGTTCAATCACCTTATAATTAGTTCTCGAGGCCCGACCTTCCTTAAGAACAGCCATTTTTTTTCGATTCCTGGGATCTCGACCAATCGGCTGATCTATGATGCCTTCCGGAGGGATAATCGGGCCTCTAGCCATCGCCAAATAACCTTTGGTGACTTCCCTATCTTTCAATTGCCTGGACAGTCCAAGATGCGCCTTGTCAGTTTTAGCTACTACCATAATCCCTGACGTATCTTTATCTAATCTGTGAACTATGCCAGGTCTTATCACTCCTCCAACACCTCTTATATCTGGGCAGAGAGCCAGCAGTGCATTTACCAGAGTTCCGTCAGGATGACCCGGCCCCGGATGAACCGACAATCCAGCAGGTTTATCGACCACTATCAGATAGTCGTCCTCATATATTATCGGCACGGGTATTCCCTGGGGAATCAATTCAAGAGGTTTGGGAGCAGGGATAGTCACGAAAACGGTATCGCCAAAACGCAATTTTTGAGATGGTTTGGCGTAACTACCATTAACAACTACTTGCAGGTCCTCAATAAGCCGATGAATTTGGCTGCGAGTTATGTCCAAATCTTGAGAAGCTAGAAACTTATCCAGCCTATCTGTCTCAACCTTAACTGTATAAGTTTTAGTCTCTGCGGGTAACACTATAATGACCTTCCCTGCAAGCTCATCAAATATCTATGAAACCTCGAATACCAACAAAAGTACAAATACGGTTTGATTTTGCTAATTTGGAACCGTAACACCTTTCAACGACTCTACCTATTCATATCCGACTTGGCAATCTTATTTGGGCATCCGAATGGCAACTGCACGACTTGTATCAGGCTTGATTAAATACGCTATAAAATAATTTATTAACACCTACTCTTGGATCTGCACGCATTACATATGGAACCGTTGACCGTAACAATCATATCCGCGTCACACAGGGTTCACTGTCCGGTAGATTTAAAGTTATCTTCGTCATGCTGAGCAGGAAGTATTTTTTCTTCGCTGACGTTTGGAGATGCTCTCATAAACAACCAACACAGTAAGATTAATCCGACAACTATAGAAGAATCAGCTACATTAAAAACTGGCCATGGGCCCACATCTAGAAAATCAGTAACCCATCCCTGATGTAAGCGATCGTATAAATTACCAATAGCTCCTCCGATCTGCAAACCTATACTTACACTGAGCCATTTGTTCGGTTTGGGCTGAGTAAAATAAATTATAAGTAACACCATGATACCGATGATGGCAACGAAGATCAGAGGGGAATTCTGTCCTTGCAGAATTCCGAAAGCGCTACCTGTATTGTGCGTGTGCGTAAACCTAAGAAACCCTTGATCAGGGAATGAATACCTATATGGCAACGACTCCCTTACGACGTACTTCGTAAATTGATCTAATACGAAAACTAACAAAGCCAGCTGCAAAACAGTAGCATGACTCACTAAAAATGAAATAGGAGTTAATTTTTCCCCAGGGCCGTTTGTTTTCGCAATAATTTTTTTAGGAAAATCCCGCATCAAGTATCACTATAGATTATCCGCAAAAAACTCCGAAACAGGATCGGCCATCTTGGGCTCCACACCCATCCAAAAATGATCTGCACCATCGATAACTTGAAACTCTGGCTTTGGATCGAACGTTTCCCACATAGTATCTAAACCTTCTGATCCAACTAGACGATCCCGATTACCTGTTATAACGAATTTTGGACGTTTATTTCTTTTTAAAGTCGCACCTTCCAAGGCTTCAAACGATGGAGATACAAAAGCAAAAACCTTAGGATGTTTCTGCAATTCTGGGCTATTCAGTATCACTCTAGTACCGAAAGAGTATCCGCAAATGCCTAGCTTGTTGCGATCAACTTGATCCCAGGCTTTCATAAATTCCAAGGCTCCTAAGGCCTCCTCGTATTCCTTTTCCCCTCTCGTATGCTCGCCTTCACTATTACCCACACCCCTGAAGTTGAACCTAAACACAGCACATCCCTTTTCAACCAATCCAAAGGTAACTGCGAGTACTACGTTGTTGTCCATGTTTCCACCATGTAGTGGATGCGGGTGGCATATAACCACGCCCGGCAATTTCTCTTTTGTATCTTCAGGTGTAGCTATCACACCTTCGAAGTTGAGCCCCTTAGCTTTGAAAGTCACAGCACTTTGACGCATTGCTAAACCTCTCATCCTCTGTTGACTTTATTATTAGTTAAAGTAATAGTGTTTGGCAAGGAATCCTGCTAGAATAATCCGCAACAATTCCCCAAAACCTCTTTAAGTCAATCTCATTTAACTATCTGGAGAAAAACTATGGCTACTATTGATTTACGAAGTGATACGGTAACCAAACCATCAGCCGAAATGCGCCAAGCTATGGCTGATGCAGAAGTTGGTGATGATGTTTATGGAGAAGATCCCTCAATTAATAAACTACAACAAAAGGCTGCCGATTTACTCGGAAAAGAAGCAGGCCTTCTAATGGCTAGCGGTACCATGAGCAACTTGGTGGCAGCACTAACCCATTGCAAACGAGGAGACGAAATCATAATGGGTGATCAAGCCCATATGTTCTGGAACGAATCAGCAGGAGCTTCAGCTCTTGCGGGAGCCCAATTACGGTTAGTTCCAAACGATCCTCAAGGACGCATAGACCTAGATGATTTGAAGAATGCAATCCGACCTAAAGGCAATGTCCATATGCCACCAACCACCCTGATATGCCTAGAAAACACTCACAATCGTTGCAGCGGTGGTGTTTTAACTCCCGACGACACCAAAAGGGTAGCAGACATCGCTCATGACGCCGGAGCCAAGGTTCATTTAGATGGAGCCCGTCTCTTTAATGCTTCTGTATCTCTTGAAGTACCGCCCGCAGCTCTCGTACAAGATGTAGATGACGTATCGTTCTGTTTGTCTAAAGCTTTGAGCTGCCCTGTGGGATCGATATTATGTGGGAGCAATGAGTTTATCGAGGGAGCCCATAAGTGGCGGAAAATGGTCGGGGGCGGTATGCGTCAGGCAGGAGTACTGGCCGCAGCCGGGTTAGTAGCCCTTGACAACATGGTAGAAAGATTGGCAGATGACCATAGTAACGCTAAGAGATTGGCGGAAGGTCTGGCAAACATAGAAGGAATATCAGTTGATCCTACTTCAATTCAAACGAACATAGTTATTTTTGAAGTATCCGAATCAGCAGGTAATGCGAACGACGTAATAAACGAGTTAGCTGACGAGGGTGTGCTAGTTACATATCCCGGTCAACAATCATTGCGTATGGTCACTCACCGGCATATATCAGCATCCGACATTGACGAAGCGTTATCACGTGTAGCTAAGGTAATGACTAAAATGAATTCTAAGTAGCATTAAAGGTAGTCATTTCAGAGAAACTATGATTAACCCCAATTTGTTTTAATCATCTAGGAGCAGGCAATGGCCGATATAACTATTAACAAATCCAATACAGCTTTGCTAATAGCTGACTTCTACTCGGACATGATGTCAACTATACCTCATGCGGTAGATAGAGATGTGGTTAATAATACCGTAGCCTTACAACGAGCCGCCAGACAGGCTGGAATCTTGATATGCTACTCGGCCACCGTATTTAGAGACGGATATCCTGAAATCAGTGACAGAAACAAAACTTTCAGCCAAAGGAAGTCATCTGGTCAACCTGCCATCGACGACCCTCTGAAAGTTATACACCCTGACGTGCAACCTATATCAGGAGAAATAGTAGCGGGGAAACACCGGGTCAATGCCCTGTTTGGGACTGATTTAGATATGACCCTGAAAGCTAACTACATAGACACAATAGTAATTTTAGGATATGCGACTAGCGGCGTAATTTTATCAACAACGCGTTATGCCGCCGATTCAGATTACAAAATTTTTATTGTTGAAGATTGTTGCTCAGACCAAGACACAGAAGTACATGATTTCCTTATGGAACGGATTTTCCCGCGACAAGCAGACATAGTAGATTCAAAAGCCGTTATAAGTGCCCTGAGTTAACCACCTGTTCCCCACAGGTTTTCTAGTCGTTCCCTAATAACAGATTCACTCCCTTCCTCAGTTGGTATGTAGTAACGCTTATCCTGAACTGCTGGTGGTAGATAGTCTTGCCCAGAAAAATGACCCTCGAAGTCGTGATCATATTTATACCCTTTACCATAGCCGTGATCCGACATTAATTCTGTAACTGCGTTTCGGAGATGAAGGGGAACAGGTTCATTAGGGTTGTATTTGACATCCGATAACGCAGATTCCAACCCCAGATAGGCAGAGTTGCTCTTTGGTGAAGTCGCCAGATAAACCGTTGCTTCCGCTAAAGGGATCCTGCCCTCAGGCATACCCAGGAAATGCACCGCTTGCTGAGCAGCTACAGCTACAGCCAGAGCTTCAGGTTTGGCCATACCTATGTCCTCTGCAGCAGAGATTATCAAACGTCTAGCTATGAATAACGGATCCTCCCCTGCATTGATCATCTTGGCTAACCAATAAAGAGCTCCATCCGGAGAAGAACCTCGGATGGACTTAATCAACGCTGAAATATGGTCGTAATGCCCGTCTCCTGATTTATCGTAAAGAGGTGTGGAAGATTGCAAAGCATCTATTATGGTTTCCTTAGTAACCACTCTCTCACGATCTTCCAAAATGGCAAACGCAGAGATTTCCAACACATTTAAGGCTATACGGGCATCACCGTTTGACATGCCAATCAAAATATCTTGAGCTTCTAGCTCAAGAGTAATTTGCATCGAACCTAACCCTCGTTCCACATCCGTTAGAGCCTTGTTAATCAGTACGGCCATATCATCAGATTTTAACGGCTCAAGTTTAAAGACGCGACATCGTGATAGTAGTGGAGCAATTACTTCGAAGGAGGGATTTTCCGTAGTAGCGCCAACTAAAGTGAACGTACCTATCTCCACATGAGGCAGTATTACATCCTGCTGAGCTTTATTAAATCTATGTATTTCGTCTACAAAAAGCACTGTCGCTTGTTGGAACATTCCTTGCCGATCTTGGGATTCAGCAATTATCCGGCGTAAATCCGATACTCCTGAAGTAACAGCGCTTACCTCTTCAAAATGAGACTGAGTAGATTCAGCTAGAATCCGGGACAACGTAGTCTTCCCACTGCCAGGTGGGCCCCACAGAATACATGATGGAAGCGATCCTGCCGCAACAGACCGCCTTAAGACGCGGTCCTGAGACAACAAATGTTGCTGCCCGACAAATCCCTCGAAAGTTTTTGGCCTCATACGGTCAGGCAGTGGAGAAAACTTTTTAGCATTTAAATGGCGCCCATGATCAAATAAAGTCACTGCTACCATCCCTACAGATCAACTTATGATTCTAATGTCTATTTAAATTGTGGGATTACTTTTTCAGCAAACAGCTTCATAGAATTGGCTACTTCATCATTCGGCAGCATTCCGCCGATATTAAACCACCCCATGAACTCCTGAGGGTCAAAGATTTGTTGAAAAAACTTCAACTTAGCGACTACTTGCTCCGGAGTC
>ENA-UPTF01002055-UPTF01002055.1-marine-metagenome-genome-assembly--contig:-NODE-2055-length-11954-cov-17.754989_pt1 | contig 11954 bp, 10 predicted proteins | sample MGYA00238166_ERZ767019 | MGnify/ENA primary metagenome ERZ767019 (study PRJEB28930, sample SAMN06266391) | marine metagenome | isolation source: Sea water from 250 m depth | place: Atlantic Ocean... | reverse complement strand
ATTATAGCTGCTCTTGCTGCTATGACGTTTACGAATCCAAACTGGCCAACTAATTTTCGAGATTTCTTTCCTAACGGAACGTCCGGTCTCATAATGGCAATGGGTATTACATTCATAGCATTTGAGGGCTATGAAATTATTGCACAGGCGGGAGATGAGATTAAAAAACCGAAGAAGAATATTCCTAAAGCAATTCTTGTCTCCTTGGGAATAGTTGTTTCTGTCTACGTTCTTTTTGCTTTTGTCTTTATTGGTGGACTTGATCCTTTGCAAATTGGACAACCTGCATGGGAGTTTATTGGAGGTTATGGAGAGCTCGGAATAATTGAAGCTGCTGAATATTATCTTCCATTTGGCGCACTAATTGTACTGGCGGGGGGATTTGTATCAACATTGGCTGCACTTAACGCAACAACATTTGCCGCAAGTCGTGTTTCCTTCGCTATGGGAAGGAATCATGATCTACCACCCATGTTTAACAAACTACATCAGAAGTATAGAACACCGTTTGTCTCCACAATATGTTCTGCTGTAGTCATGATAGTACTTGCAATGTTATTTGATCTAACTATGATTGCACTTGCAGCCAGTGTCATGTTCCTGTTTTTGTTTGCACAAGTTAACGTTGCTTGTATCACAATACGAAGAATGGCTAAAGAAAAAGGCTTGTCATATGGCTTCAAAACACCATTCTTCCCTGTAGTTCCAATTGTTGGCTTTGCAGTTGTTTCAATTCTTGCAGTTTACTTGTTGTTTTCGCAGCCACTAAGCTGGGCAATTGCTCTTATTTGGGTTGCAATAGGCTTTGTAATTTACAAACTGTATACGTCAAAAAAAGAGAAACAAGCCAATGCACCGCTTGTGTTCAACCAAGAACCTGAAGAAAGAAAAGAATACAGAATTTTGGTTGTATTTTCTAAGAATACAGCTACTAAACTTACCAAGATTGCAACTGCGATAGCTGATCAAAATGATGGTGAGATATCTTTCCTTAGTACAATAACTGTTCCAAAACAAACCCCATTGTCTTTTGCAAACAAATCTGGTGAGACTGGAATTGGGGTGTTTGACGAATTCAAGAAATCAATTTCTCATTCAATACGACATAGATATCTTGTTAGGCTTTCACATGATCCTACTGAGGCCATATTAGCTACGGCTGAAGAAGAGGGAATCAACACTATACTGATAGATTTCTCATTTTTGCGAAATAACAGGAAGTTACTATCATTATCTACATGTGATATAATCGGCGTAACACCAGGAAAAGACTTTGATAAAGATGTGTCAAACCTAATTGTTTCATATGATACTGGGCGTCACTCAAATCTTGGACTTAAAATTGCACATGCAATTTCAGCCGATTACAAAAGTAACATAAGAGTAGTTCGTGGGGTAACGCAGTCACCAGAGGCTGAAGTGGAAATTGTAAACAAAATTAATGATGTTATGTTTGATTTGGACCTCAGAAAAATACAATTTGAGAAGGTTTATCCAAAAACCAAAAACATGTTAGTATCATCTGAACTCACGAAAAATTTTAACAAGGTTAAAAACGGTATTCTGATTTTAGGCGCAGGAAATCAGGCTGATGCAGCGTTTAGTCCAAAAGCATTAGAGATGGCGGATAAAACAACAAAAACTGTCTTAATAGTGCGTAATCATTTGTTCTCAGAATTTCACACTCGGTCATTTTTCAATCTATTATTACAAATAATCAAAGAGAACAAGATATTGTATCGTATTTACATTGAGATTTTAGCAGGAATATCCTTCATAAAATCCAAGCAGAAGATTGGAAAATACGATGAGGAATACTTTGATTCAAAATTCTAGTAATGTTGAAATTACTGGCTGAATTAACATAACCAAGTGTGAGCTGGTGGACGACACGCTGCTACGGCAGAGGAAACTCCTCCCTTCATACAGGAAGTGTGATCTGTAGATGGATAGTCAGAGATGGCTGGCAACAGAACAGAAAACAATCCCATCTGGAGTGTACAGTGATGGTAATGCCTGAGGTTTCCAGAGACGGAATGAAAATCTGTCCCGCACGAAGCAAGGCCAAAACGAACCGTATGTTCCTGTACTAGGTTCAGGTAGGCCGCAAAGCGAAATATCGTTAAAACAGAAGGAGGGTTACGGCTAGCACTCACTTACTCTTTTGTTTCAAAACCTTTTGGAAGTGCACCACGTTTACTTGCTGGTTTGTCTTCAGACTTTTCTTCCACTTGTGGTTTGTTTTCATCATAGAAGTTTCTATGTTGATCATAATCTTCTAAACCTGTTACGTGTGCTTCTCCTCTAACAGTTTGATATCCACCTGAGCTTGAACTTGTCTGGACACCAGTAAGTTGTGTTGGGTCAATACCGGTTTGGTCATAGTGTCCTTTCTCTTTGTTTAGTTTTCTTTTGCTTATCAGCATCATTGCAGCGCCACCGATAGCAGCCATACCAGCCATACCATAGAGTATGAATGCTGGAAATTCTCCAGTCGATGTTGATGCATAGCCTTCAGGCGCATTTGGTGTAACACCAAAAATTTCTGATGTTCCTAAAACATCCCTGTTTGCAAATCCAATTAAATCAATACTTGCATTGCCAGATGATTCGTAGCTTGTTACCATGTATGTTTTATCGATATTAACAGAACCTTCACGTACTTGCTCTCTTATCAATCCCTCTCGAAAACTGCTTTCTCCCATCGTAAATGACGAAATTACAGAACCCGTTTGGAATCCATACTGTGAAGCATCTGCACCTATACCAGTTGGATCAAATAGAAAGTGCCAGTTTCCAATTGGCTGTTCTTTTATTTCATCTGCGTCCATTAGTATAGTGGACATAATCTCTGCAGCATCACTAGACTTGAGTGACAAAGCCAAAGATGGTGTAAATCTTTCGAAAGTTGATATTGGTAAGTTGATTTCAACGTCACCGTATGCTAGTGTATTTATTGTAATAGGTCCAGTAGCACCAAATCCTCTCCAGTCTACATCTACCAAAGTTGGATCGTTTCCGGAACCTTGTTTAATTACTAAATTCTGAATTGTAGGATGTAGTACAACAGTATAATCTACTGACATGCTTGTGCTCCTTCCAGTCATTAATGATTTGTATTCAACAGTAAGGTCAGTAATCTGAGCTTGGCTGCCTTTTGAAAGAATGTATGAATTTATTTTTGAGATTAATGATTGTACACCAGGATTTGATGAGTCAGCAGAAAATGAAATTTCTTTACTCAGCCCATTCATTTCAGCAAGTTTTCCACCATCTGAATAATCTATATTGATTGATCTTTGGTATGTCATCTTAGCAATAGCAGTGTCTGAGTTTGGGTCAATTGTGACTTCTAGCTGAGATGAAGCAAAAACAGGCGAAATACCACTAATAGCAATAAAAACCGACAAAAATGCAATAATTACTATAGATTTCTTCAACACGCAGTTTTACTTGCTATATCTTTAATTAATTTTACCCAAAAAATTACAAGAAAAATGAAAGGGTAATATTGGTAGCGCTGTTTTTGCTAAGTGGTTCTAGGAGATAAAAAATTGATTACAATACTTGCTGGCGGTTCTGGTTCGGTCAAACTCGTAAGGGGTTTAGCTTCTCATAGATCTGATGTTAACGTTATTACCAATGTGGGAGATAATTACTGGCTTTATGGGATGTACATCTGTCCTGATATTGATACCATTACTTACGGTTTATCAGATTTACTTGATCAGGATAAGGGCTGGGGAATAAAAAAAGACACATTTGGATTTTTACGGCAGATGGAAATTTTTGGAGAAGAGACGTGGTTTAGAATAGGTGACAGGGATACTGCTACCCATCTTACCAGAACGAATATGTTAAAAAATGGAAAAAGTCTGAGTGATATTACCAAATGGATGTCTGAAAAATTTTCAATTGAAATTAAAATAATACCAGTTACTGACAATACGGTTGAGACTAGAATTATAACAGACAAGGGTGATATGCATCTTCAAGAATTTTGGGTTAAGCATAGAGGCATGGATGAAGTAAAAGGAATTGAATATCAAGGTGCAGACAAGGCACGTCCAAACCCAGATGCAATAAATGCAATTCATGATTCCAGTCTTATAGTTATTGCACCAGGTAACCCTCTCACTAGTATAGGACCAATGTTAGCAATCAAAGGAATAAGAAAAGAGTTATCAAAAAAGAAAAACAAAGTTGTTGCAGTGAGTCCGATAATTGGAAACGCAGCAATTAGTGGACCAACTGGCAAATATATGGAAGCAGCTGGAATTGAAGTTTCAGCAGTTGGTATGGCAAAGATGTACGCTGATGTATGTTCAAACTTAATTATAGATACCAAGGATCGTAAGCAAATAAAACAGATCGAGTCATTGAACATAAACGTGCATGATACAAAAATCAAAATGACAAACAAACAGGCTGAAGATGCACTTGGCGCATCCATTTTAAAACATTTTCATGCATAAGTTGAAAACTTCCGCAATTATCCCAGTCAAAACATTTTCCAAAGCTAAAACAAGACTAAACATACAGCAAACCTGTAAGGAAGAAATATGCAGTATCATGTTACAGGAAGTTCTGAAAACCATATCTAATTGCAATCTTGTTAGCAAGATAGTTATTGTATCAAAAGATGAAACAGCGTTAAAGATTGGTAGACCGTTTAATGCCATAGAAATTTTTGATGATGAGTCAGGTGTTAATAACGCAATAAATTTAGCAGATGAATATCTTTCTGACAAAAACTTTGATTGCTCAGTTATATTTCCTCAGGATATACCAATAATGACATCTTCTGATATTGATGCACTGTTAGGTTTTATCAGATCTATTAATTCTGTAATTATTGTTCCTTCAAGACAATTCAATGGAACTAATGCACTGGTTAGATATCCCGTAGGTTTGATGCAGACAAGATATGATATGGGTAGTTATACACATCAGATGGATGCCGCAAGTACCAAGACTAAAAATATATCAATTGCACTAATTCGTAGAATGATGCTTGATATTGATGATGAATCTGATCTTGCATTTATGCTAAAACAAAACGCAAAACCTGACTTTTGTAATAAAATCGCATCATGCCTTTAGTGTATGCTTTTTTGAGTAGACATAATTTAGTGCTAAAATTACAACCGAGATTATTCCAGTCGCAATCAGTATTAGCTCAATTGTAGTTAGTAGTGAATGTGAAAATGCATTATTAATAGAAATTTGATTGATGTCAGCTACGATATATCCATACGAGTAAACAAAATAGTTTGTCGCCCAATGAATTAGGATAGCTGGAACAAGACCATATCTGTAGTATACCCATCCAATTATAATTCCGCTAGCAACTGCTTGTGCCAATTTTCCACTACTCCAAGATTCATCTGAAAAAATGTGTGCAGCACCAAAGAGTATTGCTACTGTGGTAATTACGATTAATGCCTTTTTTGTATTTACATTCTGTAGGTTTTGCCATGGCCACCATAATGACTTTCCAAGATTCCTTAGTGATGATCTTTGGGAATACAGTGCAAAAAGTGGTATGCCTATCAGTATAACCCTAAAACCAATCTCCTCTATGATAGGTGCTAGAGATATGTCAAAAAACTGCACTAATTGATTTGTGGCTTCAGGTTGTTCAATGGAGATGCCAGCAAGTTCCTGCACTCCAATTATTCCAGCTGACACAATTACTAAAATTGAAAACCATTTGATAGTAGAAACGATGTAGTTGTCCTGGATTTTATATTTCCCTTCGGTGAACATTGTTTGTAATACAGTAATAAAATTAGTTTTTGGACCAAAGATTGCAATAGTAAAGAGGATTAAAAAAGTACACCATATAACAACAAACCCATCTCCTAGTTCAAATTTGATCGGTGCCTCAAAACCTATTCCCGCAAGAAAAACACTCAAGCCGTCCATAGGATATTCATATGTTATATCATCCCCGATTTCTGAATTGAAAACTAGGTAAGCTCCAGTTGGAAACGATAAAACCATCAGGAAGAAAATCACTGATATCAATGCAGTATGCGGTATTGCCAACCCTTGCAAAATTTTGTTCTGTGTTGACACTTTTTTTCAGTGTAATTCTATTGTGTCTTCTGCAAATCCAAGCTGTACTAATGTGTCCTTAATTGTATCTCTATGATCACCTTGCAAAAACACATAGCCCTCTTTTGCAGTTCCACCACAAGCATACTTGCTTTTTAACTCCTTGGCAACACTTTCGAGATTGTTAATCTTAGGATCAAGTCCTTCAATCATTGTTCCCTTTTTCTTAAAACGTCGAGTCTCAAGACGTATTATAATATGAGTACTGTCTTTGTCAAGATCACCACAGGCGCACAAATCATCAGGAAGTCCACAAGTATTACAAATAACCGCCATTAGTTCGAAATGTAATGCCTAGGCATTATTATTAAGCCTTGTCGACGTGTGGTGAAATAGATTCACTGAACACTAGCATTTTTTACAAACTAATTTGAGGCTATATTATTGCCAGATGATTTGACACAGAAAGCAATTAACATGTTACTTGGGGGTGGAACTTTGCTAAGTGAGCCATGTCCATACTGTAAGGGTGTACGGGTTATGAAAGATGGTCATGCGTTATGTGTAAGCTGTGGTAAAGAACCAGAAGACAAACCAGTAAAAACGCAGGACAAAGAAAAAGATTCAACTTCTACTCTAAAAACACTTGAGAAGAAACTTGAGAAATTATCTAGTCAGCTTGAAACGGAAGAGGAACCAGCCAAGCAGCAAGAATTGATAAAATCTATTGATTTGTTAATAAATCTAATAGCAAAATTAAAGTCAAATTAAAAAAGTTTTTATCTTTACCATTCTGCTTCAATACCAGGATGGCAGAAGGTAAAAAGAAACAGGCACCACTACCAGCATCTAGTGCTGGTTTACTAAGATTCTTTGAGGATGAAACAAAGGGTGTTAAGATTGATCCAAAAATTATCATTTCTATACCAATTTCCCTTGTTGCAGTCTCTTGGGCTATAGAATTACTTCTAACTACATAATATCATGTCAGATTCAAACGATATACAGAATATTCACAGACGATATACGCTTACACTGATAAATCCATCATCGTATTATGTTTCGCTGTTTGGTTCTATCGCCATAGCATCTGTAATCTCTTTTCTTTGTTTTAATAACTTCATTCAAAATTATGAAATACTTTATCATCTACCAGCTGCTGTAGGAGCATTACTTGCGATCCAATACATAGATTCACGCTTTACACGACACAAAGAATACTCAAAGTCACTACATATGTCATTTTTTGGAAACACATTATGGCTGATCACTGTAGTAGCTGGAATCATAGGTTCTAGTATGTTATCAACAGAACCATCTTTGTTTTATGTTGCTCTTGGTGTATTCATATTTTCAAGCTTCAGGATTGGAATTATGACAACTACACTTGGAATAAGCATGAAAAAGTCATGCGCATTATGTTTTGTTCAACCATTGGTGATGTTTTTTGCTTTGGTTCCGATTAGCATGTGGTCTGTTCTTTATGATGTACAGACATTAGCATTTGGAATTGTATTTCTAGGAGTTGCAGTTGCTTGGTCATATATCACAAACCGAACTGGATTGCCGATGATAAAAAGTACACATAAGCTATTGCAGGCATACTTACAATCAGTTTCACAAAATGATCCACAAGATATGGAATCAATAATACTTGAAACATCAAAGCAGTCAGACATCTCAACATCCCAAATTCGCTTCTCCACAAATGATGACAAGAATGATTTTAGGATGATATTACCTGATCTGCATCCAGGTCCATTCCATCCAGTAGGTGGAAGTAACATTCCATATGAAATTTACAAAACTATGAATTCATCTGCAATGGTTTTGCACAGCATATCTGATCATTCCCTTAATCTACCATCACAAAAAGATGTGCAGGATTATCTACAGGAGTTATCAAAAAGTCGTGTATCCAAAAAAGGCATGACATGTACAGAGCCTGTTACTGCACAGATAAACAAAGCACATGTTGTTGGATTACGCCTTGATGAGACTGCATTATTGTTCCTATCACTGTCTCCACATGGAATGGAGGATGTTCCTGTTATCTTAAAGACCGAGATTGAACAAATGGCAAAAAATAGAAATTTCCACCATGCATTAATCGTTGACACCCACAATGCTATGGGTGGAGAGATATCACAGGAGGATTCTCAAGACTTGCTAACTGCTGCAAAGAATGTACTTGATATTCTCATCACTAAAAATAACTATCCATTACAATACGGCTATGCAAACTCACAATCTATGAATATTCAGACTAGTGATCTTGCTGGTGGAGGCATTGGAATGCTTTGTCTTGCTTTTGAACAAAAAAAATATTTCTTGTGTTGGGCTGATGCTAACAACATGGAAAATGGAGTGCGTGAAGAAATTATAACACATCTGAAAAACAACGGATGTGAATTAGTTGAGATGTTTACATCTGATACACACTCAACAACTATGGGAGTAAGAAACAGAAATGGTTACCATGAGCTTGGCAGTGTAACTAAATCACAAAAATTAGCAGATTGGTGTTTATCTATTGCGAAGCAAGCTGAGGAAAACATTGCCACTGGAAAATTTGAAATTTTAGAAAACAATGCAAAAGTTAGAATCATGGGCACAGGGATTTTTGAGCATCTTTCTAGAGCACTTGACAACTCTTTGAAAATGACAAAATGGTTTATGATCTTATGTACTGGAATTTTCTTAATGTCTATTTTTTTACGATTCTGATATCTTCCAAGTTTCCATAAAATTCGTCAATAAATGAAGAAAATTGCATTATTGGTACAATTGGTACTCTGTTAACAAGCTTTGTTGCCTCTTGGTATAGTGTGACAATGACAGGCACTGCCATAATCTCATTCGTGGTTGTCACATAATGTTTTACACGTTCTATCTGCTTTAGAACAATTTTCTCAAGAGCAGAATTACTCATTCTTTTCCAATGTTTGCAGTCAATTAATACCGCCGTATCAAGTCGTATTCCAACAACATCTATTTCCATAGTTGGTTTCTTCATCCTAAAGTTTCGTACAACTTCAAAGTTTTTTGATTCCAATACCTCAGCTACCAGACCCTCAAAATCTTTCCAATCAACATCACGTGAGGCCTCCTCAATAGGCGCTCCAGATTTAATGTCTGAAAGTGCGGTTTTCAGTTTGTTTTCCATAAAAAATCACTGGATAGATTTTTCGTTAATGCCTAATGAACCTTAAATTATGATAACATGTCATGTCTGACATGAAATTTTGCCTAGTTTTCCTAGCGATGATAATCTTTCTATCACCACTTATGCTTCATGCTTCATTTGCAGAAAAGGGAACGTTTGTTGACCAAGTCAAATTCATCCAGTATTTGGATGAAAACACAGCACTTGAGGAAGTTAGAAATGGTAACTTGGACATTTACTTTTTCCGTGTATCATCAGATAGAATAGAATCAAGCGAAGCAAGGGAGGGCATTCAGGTTTTTGAATCTACTGGTGGGTCATACAGTATGTTGGTAAACCCATCTGTCTCTGAAAGTTTCAATCCATTCTCAATTACCGAGTTAAGATTTGCACTGAATTATCTCATAGATAGGAATCTAATTGTTAACGAACTCATAGGTGGTTATGGCAATACCATGATTTCGAACTATGGAATTTTTTCTGCTGATTATCTTTCCATTATCGAGGAACTAGAGTCATTTCATTTCAAATATAATCCAGCATTAGCTGATGAGATAATTTCACATGAGCTCGAAGAAGCAGGTGCTGAAAAAATTGATGGGAATTGGTATTATGATGGAGAGCAAATTGAAATCACGTTTTTTATTAGAAGTGATGATCCTGTAAGAAAATCCATTGGTGAGATTCTATCTTCAGAACTTGAAAAAACTGGTTTCAAGGTTAACAAGGATTTTGGTGATCTAAACAAGGCGTTTGTAGTTGTTTACGGTTCAAATCCAGCAGAGCAGAAATGGCATCTTTACACTGAGGGTTGGGGAAGCTCTGGATTTGCAAAGTATGATTCTGTTGGACTGGCACAAATGTATTCTCCATGGTTTTCAAATATGCCTGGTAATAATGATCCAACATACTGGAATTACAAAAATGACTACATTGATTCTATAACCAAAAAAATCTATGTTAGTGATTTCAAATCCGCCGAAGAAAGATCTTCATTGATTAAACAAGCAACAAAGGAGGGTGTGAGTGAATCAGTTAGAATTTTCTTGGCAAGCAAGACAGACCAATACGTTGCCAATGATGATATTGATGGAATCATCAATGCACTTGGTGCGGGTGTTCCAACTAGATTTACAACAATGAATGCAAAATCTGACAATGACTCATTGATGATAGGCGTAAAACAAATCTATCAGGGTGCATGGAATCCAGTTAGCGGATTTAGTGATACATACAGCAACCAAATATGGCTTAACCTTTATGATCCTGCAGTTTTTAGTCACCCATTTACTGGTAAGACCATTCCAATTCGCACAAACTGGCAGGTTGAAAATTTTGGCAGTGATGAAAAAATTGGTGTACCTGATGATGCAATCTCGTGGAACATAGATACTCAAAGATGGGAAAATGTCAGAGCTGGTAGTGAGGCAACAAGCAAGATTACATTTGATCTAACTCTTGGCAACTGGCATCATGAGCAAAAGATGGACATGAATGACATATTGTACTCTCTGTATTTCCTACAAGAATGGGGTTCTGAACAGCAACAGAGTGACAATACATATGATTCTGAGTATTCTCCGCAAGCGATGCAAAATGCCAAAACGCTAGTAGGAATAAAGCTGATAGATGATGACACTGTTGAGATGTACGTTGATTATTGGCATTTTGATGAGGCAGAGATAGCTGCATGGGCAGCACCTTGGAGTAGCATGCCTTGGGAGATTGTAGCTGCCTCGGAAGATGCTGTTCTCGACGGCAAGGTTTCATTTTCACGCTCTGGGAGTGTTAGCAAGAGCGTAAATTGGCTTTCATTAATTGTTCCAAATGATGCGAACACAATCAAGGAACAACTTGTAGAATTCAAAGAAACAAAGTATATTCCACCATCATTACAAGACTCGGAACATGATTGGCAATATTTTGAGCAACGCTATGATGCTGCCATAGAATGGATTGATAAAAATGGACATGCAATAATCAGCAACGGACCTTTTTACCTTGATAACTATTCCCCAGAGTCAAGAACAATCACAATAAAATCATTTGATTCAACAGGATATCCTTTTGACGCTGGAAAGTGGGAAAAGTTTGAGCAGATCAAGTTTCCAAAAATCACTGATGTGAAAATTCCAAACGTTGTAGATTTGAAAAAGGAATTATCTGTTATAGTTCATACGGACAACACATCTGCAATTCACTATTTTATCTCAAACCCTAAGGGTGAAACTGTCACGTCAGGAATCAAATCAGTTTCTAATGGCTTATCAGAAATTGGATTAACGGAAGAGGAAACTTTAGATCTTGGCGTTGGAGCAAACACAATGAAGATCTTTGCGTCATCAGAAGAAGCATTAAGACCAGATGTCTATGAGACTAGTTTTCTCGTAGTTGAAGGGCAATCACAACTTCCAACAGTTCCTATTTCTGAGGTAGAGTCTAGTTCTGAGGGTACATCATACACTGGCATTGTCTTAGCAATTATTGGCGCGATAATAGTTGGAATTATTGTATACATTAGAAGAAAAAGAAAAGCCTAGACTTTTTTTCCGGTAATAAAGAGTGTGCCAAATTCTCGCTTCCACTTTGCTCTGTGTTTTGGATCTTTCACTTGCTTTACCGTTGTCTTAAAACCTGCATCCTTGAACATTTTCTTCCATTCAGTTTTAGAACGCAAGTCCATTGGTATTTTCATAACTTTTGTCCATCTCTTGGTGAGATGATTGTC
>ENA-UPTF01002054-UPTF01002054.1-marine-metagenome-genome-assembly--contig:-NODE-2054-length-11955-cov-2.516585_pt1 | contig 11955 bp, 8 predicted proteins | sample MGYA00238166_ERZ767019 | MGnify/ENA primary metagenome ERZ767019 (study PRJEB28930, sample SAMN06266391) | marine metagenome | isolation source: Sea water from 250 m depth | place: Atlantic Ocean | study... | reverse complement strand
ACAATATCGATTGCACTCATCACCATACCCGGCGTACAAAAACCACATTGCAGGCCGTGGTTATCTTTAAACGCTTGTTGCATGGGATGTAACTCACCATTAATAGCAAGTCCTTCGATTGTAGTTACGTCTCCACCCTCGGCTTGCACAGCCAACGTTGTGCAGGACTTAACTGACACACCATTCACGTGCACAACACAGGCTCCACATTGACTCGTGTCGCAACCCACATGGGTACCAGTCAGTCGTAAGTGTTCTCGCAGGAATTCAACGAGCAGCATGCGGTCTTCCACCTCACCACTTATTGACTCTCCGTTAACATTCATTGAAACGGTTTGCATGATCTATCTCCCTTCATTTTTTGGGCACGTGAAGTGCCACTACTTCTTTCTTATAACTTGATTAACTCAAGCGGGCTGGTCAGTTTCAGAGATTGGCAGTCAGAGGTCAAGCGGAATCATTATCACTCAGCAACTCATTGAAATTACCGAAAAATTCGTCGGCCATTTTCTTCGCTGCACCATCAATTAATCTCGCTCCAAGCTGGGCGAGCTTACCACCGACATTGGCCTGAACATTGTAGGCAAGAATTGTGTCAGTTCCGTCCTCAGTTAGATCAACTTTAGCAGAACCTTTGGCAAATCCGGCAACGCCACCCTGCCCCTCTCCCATGATTGTGTAACCATTGGGGGCATCGATGTCTGTCATTTCTACATTAAATTTGAATTTAGCCTTTACTGGTCCGACTTTAGCAGTAATCTTTGCTTCGAATTTGTTCTCTTCCACTGCATCGAAGCTCTCACAGCCCGGCATGGCCTGTTTAAGAATTTCCGTGTTATTTAGCGCAGTCCAGACTTCATCTAGTGAAGCAGGAATTCGCTGCTCTGAAATCATTTCCATTTTCTACCTACTCCTTCTCAAAAGTATTTCCCAATACTTTTACTCGGTCGCTTAAAATTTCAGGCGAGAAATGACGATGTTCCAGGAATTTTTTAAGCCCGCATTTTCCAAGCAAACGACACATCCCTATGTTTATTCACAGTAATTCCCCATTACTACCAGCCAACCGCTCCGCCATCCTTGCGATGATCGGAGCCGGCTCGATAAATACCATTAACAGGATGATCTTCATCTATACTCTGCTGACTAAACACTGGTTCTGGCAAATTGGAATCTTTGGTAAACAAGATCCCCTGGTAACCACCAACTGAACCACCATTTACTGGACGCACATCATGACCTTTCGCTTCGAGGGCACGACCTACTAAATTGTACAGACTGTGCTCCAGCGATAAACGATTACTGTTTTGACTATGGGTAAATCGTGCAACGTCAGTCGTCATCTGAATATTCATACCGTGATCGATCACATTAACCATATGTTGGGCATGAGTTTCCGGCTGAACCGAGCCCCCCATGTTGCCAAAGGTCATTAAAGGCTCGCCATTCTGCATAACAAATCCAGCAATAATGGTATGGAACGGTCTCTTTCTCGGAGCGACAACATTGGGTGAATCTTCTTCAAGAGAAAACGCCACACCTCTGTTATGCAGAATCATTCCATAAGGTGGAATTGCAACTGCAGAACCGTATACAGAAAAAATACTGTGAATAAACGAAACCATGTTTCCCCAGCGATCAGCTGTGGTGAGGTAAATAGTTCCACCATCAAGACCACCTTTAACCGAAGGCTGCGATGCTTTATTCATGTCGATACGATCACACAAGGTGGCGGCATAGGATTTGTCTAACAACTTGTCTACGGGAACATCAACGAAGAGCGGGTCCCCGTTATAAGCCTGAAGGTCTGAATAAGCTAGCTTCTTCGCCTCCACCATGAAGTGCCAGTAATCAGGATTGGATGGGCCTAAGGCCGCAAGATTTAAATCATGAACCGGAGCGCAGACTTCTAAAATATTTAGCAGCGCCAGAGTAGCCCAACCCTGCCCAGGAGGAGGCAGCTGAAAAATATCGTAGCCGTGGTAGTTAGTTGAGATTGGCTCAACCCATTCCGATTCAAAGTCAGCAAGGTCGGCATGTGTCATTACTCCGCCGCCTGCCTGAACTCGAGCAACAATTGCATCAGCGATCGGGCCTTTGTAAAACGCATCGCGACCCTGGTCCTGAATAAGACGCAAAGCATCTGCTAAATCTGGGTTGCGAATAATGCTATATAAAGGAGGCACTTTTCCGTCTTCCAGAAATACTCCTGACGAATAATCGTCATCCAAGAGTCGAGCTTCTGCAGAGCTTAGATCGCTATGGCGACGCTCCCCTTGGCCCCAGCCTTCTTCAGCAATTTGGACTGCTCGATCAAAAGTTTCTTCGAATCCCATGGTACCGAATCTTTCTAACATAGCCTCGTAGCCGGAAATGGCACCGGGTACGGTAGCGGCATTAACCCCTGAGCTGGGAACTCTGTCTAGCCCAAGATCATCTTTGAAAAATTCAGGAGTCCAACCGGCAGGCGCCCAACCAGCAGAATTCAGAGCATAGAGTTTACCTTCAGCTGCTACATATATTAGTGCGAACAAATCTCCTGCAATGCCCGTGTCGTTTTGCGAGGTCACATCCAGTACTGCACCAGCAGCGACTGCTGCATCGATAGCGTTGCCACCATTTTGCAAAATTTCTAACCCGGCCTGCGCAGCCAAAGTATCGCTGGTTGCAACAATGCCATGACGTGCGATGACTTCAGAACGGCCCTGGCTCAACCAACCTTGAGCGCGGGATCCTGGCGCGGCCACGATGTGTGCGGTGGGAGTGGAAGATTCTTCCGTTGGAATACCAAAGGGATTACTTGATTGCGCGGCAACAAAACCATTGGACAATACCAATGACAGAGCAGCAGATTGAATTAACACTGATTTCATTTTTATAAGTCGCTTTCTCTAATTAAATTGTTTGTCCAGAATCGAACCAGGCTTCGGCCTCGTCCAGAGATTCAAATACCATCGTATTCATACCATGAAGCTCGGCGATCGCTGATCCTATGCGTATAAGACCGAAATGTAACGATTGTCGCGCAACAATAGCGTAGACGTTTCCGTATCTATCGCTTAGAAAGCTGAGAAACGCCGTCATATCATCCATGTCAGGCTTGGTTCGTTCGCTCAGTGACTTAAAGGCACTAACATAGAGGATGAACTTGGCGTCTTCCAGAAATGATGGATTGACAATGGTTTCTCCTAATTTGTCTTTCAAATCGGATGCGATATATTCGTCTACACCACTCAGAATGAAAAAGGAATTATCAAACTAATAAGATACCGCCATTACATAAACAGCATCCCCTCTATAATCTAATGCGCCTCCGCTAAATGTTGTGCCAATAAATCTTTGCCGTAATCGTTTCCATTCGGTGTCCGTATTATGGTGTGAATATGATCCCTGGTAGGTACACCAGGCTCATTCTTGTGTAATGTTCCAACTGGCCCTTGATGATCGAATTCGATGAGCACTACAGGACTGTGCACGCGATAATAAAAAATGGCGTCATCATCAGTGCCGCCTATCCAAGCGAAATAAGTGTCATCAATATGAGCACCGATCTCTTCCATGGTTACTTCAGCATGAGGATCACGCAGTGCCCCTACAAATGAGCGAATGACGTTTAGTAGTTTAAGTTTTTGCTGACTGTCTAACTCGCTGCCTTTTATACCTTCATGGTCCAAAGTCAAATTATCCTGGTTTGCGGCAGCAATTTGATTGTTACGTACCTTGTTCGGATCAATTGTTGCGACCTCTTGTTGCAAACTATTTAAAGACTGCATGAGCTCCAAGCCGGTATTCTGTTCTTCCTGCAAAATATGGTTGCCTTCGTACATGCCTGAATCCGCGTAAACAGGTTCGCCACCCCAAAAAGCTGGTGTCATTACAACCTGATCACCCAATACAAAATAGTTAATGACGAGATGATGGCCATCTAGCTGAAAACCCCAAGGGCCATCGGCAGAAGGAATACCCATCATGGTGACGTAGTACTTGTCCACTCCATATCGAATCGGTTCACCGTTAATCTCGAATAATGTTTGTTCTGTCTTTATGATGTTTTGAGTTTGTTCCAATCCTTCAGTACTCAGCGCAACACGCAATAAATCCCAGGCTGCGTCTTTTTGCGTGTCGTTCATGTCTTCAAAACTCATTCCACGCCGCGGAAATATACCGACGTCCACATTGGACCAATCGCGCCACTCTGGGTCGTTAATTGCAAAATGAGTTCGGGAAAGATCTGCTGTGCTCAAAGTCGCTAAAAAATCATCAGCCGCTTCACGAATTGGGGCTGTAGAAACACCCGTAGATTTAATTGGATACAAACCTTCGATAATGCCGTCAGAAGTAGCGACGCCACGAAATGGCTGTCCCAACGCACGGGCTGCACCGGCTGAGAAATTGCCTTTCTGCTCGAGAAGGTTCGCAGGATATTGTGATTGGGAAAGCACGGCAGTGCCACCGAATAGGATCACGGTTAATGCCGTGATTGCGGTCATTACACGCTTTCTTATCTTGTTCATATCGCCTCTCTTTTCGGAGCTTTTGGGGGTATCCAGAGAGGCTATCTTCTATGGGAAATATCTGCAACCTAAAGGGGCCATCTACTCGGCCATTACCAGCTTCAATCGCTCTGGATCACGCCAAATACCGCCGCGAAGGCGCCAAACATACACCACAGCAATAGCAAAAATAAGTACGCAAAATGCCAGCCAGGATATCCGAGGACCATACTCCCAAACCAGGATGATGAAATACTGGCTAACCAGCATGGCCCAGTGGAGAATTACCGACGCATACATTAACCAACGGGTATCACCTGCTCCTCTCAGCACTCCTCCAGAAACCGATATTATGGCGTCAGCCATGGCATAGGATGACAGCCCGATCATCATAAATGCTGATAGCTCGCGTATCTCTGAAAAATCCCCTGCCGGTGGCGCAAACACCTCAACCAAGGGGAACCTGAAAGTAATGTAGATAAGAGCCAAGGTTGCTGAATAACAGATACCAATCATAAAACCAGCGGAGATTACTTCGTTGGTGCGCGCCATGTCATTAGCACCAACAAACCTACCTATCAAACTAATTACTCCAATATTGAATCCAATCATGGGAATAAATGAGAGCATGTCCCAGTTAAAAACAATGGCAGCAGAAGCACCCTCCACCACTCCATAACCTTGGAACATTAATAGAAATAAATTAAAAGCAGCGACATTTAGAAACAGTTCGGCACCTGAAGGAAATCCAAGTCGCATGAAGCGTCTAAATATTCCTCGATCAAACTTGAATGACCCCATTACCTGGAATTTTTCTCGGTGCTCTTTAGCTAGATAGAAAGCAACAAATAATATGAACGCAAACAATGTGGAAATAATGGTTGATATGCCTGCGCCAACAATGCCCAATTCAGGAAATCCCAAAACTCCAAAGACCATGACGTAACTGAGAGGTACATTAAGTACTAACCCACAGACATCACAAATCATTACTATGCGAGTTCTACCGATTCCTGCGAAATAGGAAGAAATACATCCCTTTGCCAAAAAGATAACCACACCCATCATTAGAATAATGTAATAAGTACGTTCCAACTCTATTTGAATCGGATCATGCTCCATCCAAGAAAAAATACCTGAAACGAAATAGGTAATGATCACGAACAAGGGTGAACACAGGACTGTCATAATGACGCCTTGAGTAACCACCTTAGGGCATTTATTTAGCTCCCCGGCACCGAGATACTGAGCAGCTAATGCATTTGCATAAGACAGCAAGCCTGAGAAAAAACAGAACGAGAAAAATGTCGCAACACCACCACCAAGTGCTGCTGCCATGTGAACCGGGTCGATCTGTGACATGAAATAGCGATCAGTAAAGATCATTACAGCAAACGTTCCCTGTGACACCACCATAGGTAGTGCAATTTTCACCAGCTCGCTCAATGTATCTTTACTGAAATGTAGTCGTTCTAACAACATGGCTCACAACATGGCCGCCGGTTTTTGACGGAGCTATATATCTAGTTGAAGTGATTGCTTTAACGAGCGAAACCGCGGAGATGAATTACGGTTTGGGAAGATTAATCGCTACCAGTTAAAGCCGGCGTGCATGGTACTGCTTTGAATTTTTTTTCACAACTAAGCAAGGACAAAAGAACGATACGTTTCTACTTCTTTCTATTTAGAAATGCGTCCCGAGCTTCCTGGAATTCTTCGCTAAGAGTCGCCAATGCATTTTGGTCGCCATCCATATGCATAATTCCTGCACTCGCCATTTGTAGCGCGTTTACTCCGCGCTTAATCATTTGTGCAGCCATTGCTGGTCTACTTGCGTAAAACTCCGCCAACTCCGTTGAACGAGATTCGAGTTTGTCTGCTGAGACCAATTCATCCAGGAAACCCCAGGCAAGCAAGTCTTCAGCTTTCTCCAGTTCACCACCGATCACCATTCGTTTTGTTATTGCTGGCCCGACCAGGTTGTAACAAAGCGGTAACGCACCCCAGCTTAAATTCATACTGAGTTTAACTTCCGGGTAGCCGATGATGCAGTTTTCGGTTCCAATACGGAAATCACAGGCCGTAGGAATACAGGCGCCGCCACCAGCTGCAGCACCATGTACTGCTGCGATAGTGATTTGATTGATTCCAAGAATACTTTCAAGTAGATCACGGCCAATCTGGGTTAGCCTCGTCTTGGTTAATAGATCTCCATCTTCATTTGCTCTAAAACGTTCTTCATCATTTAAATCAGCACCAACACAAAAGTGCTTGCCTTCACCACGAAAAATTACAGCGCGTGTTTCTGTATCGTACTTAAACGAATTGGCAGCTTTGATGATCTCACGCATCAAAGCCAGACTTAAGGCATTACCACATTCCGGGCGCCCCAAAGTTATATGCGCAATCTGCCCTTCTCGCTCTAAAGTGAGATATTCAAAACTCATAGTTATAGTTTAAGCGCCTTGTAGTTTAAGTGGTTGTTTCTTTTTATAAGTAAGACTTCGCCACAACCACTCAGCAGGGCCGAAGCGATATTGTTTTAACCAATACACACTGAACAGCAGTTGAAAAATCCAGACTCCAAAGACAACGTAGTAGATATCGAAGCGTTCAAGCTGGCCAAACAAGCCGAATCCAAACCCCATAAAAATGATGTTGCAGATTAATGACTGGGATAAATAATTGGTTAATGCCATCTGGCCCACACACGCTAGCGCGTGGCGTAACCAAGTCAGTACGCCCAACTTACACATAGTCATTATTAAACCAATGTAGCCCATAGCCATCGCTAATCGCCCAATGTCATATGTTGGGCGAGCTGTGGCGATCCATTGCGGAGCGAAGCCGCTGTTGACAAAGGTTACCGCTTCCCAGGTGTTAACCAGCAAACCAATACCGAAACCGAATGCCGTCATTTTTAAGTAGAAAGGCATACTGCGAGATGCATCGAATATCTTCCATTTCATAAACGCCATCCCAAGCAACATCATTGCTCCTGCATCCCAAATCGCATTAAACAGGAAACCCCCTGTTTGGAGAAAGAAGCTAACAGGAGCTGCTTGAATAAAATTACCTACATAACCGCCCTGGCGTATTGCCAGTTCATCAGCGATTTGATTTGGAGACATAAACTGTTGCGCTAGAAAAGCATCATAATTATCCAATACATTTTGCTGATCTTCCGTCAAAGCAGCTCCTTCGGGTAGTGATACCACTTCTTGATATGCGCCATGCAAAAAACTAGCACTATAGTGCAAACCGGTATGAAGTAATCCAAGCAGCAAAAATATTAACGCTGCATATTTTAAAAGGCGCTTTGCTGGGAAATCTCGGAAAAAATAAAGAATCAATCCTGTGATGCCGTAGGCATAAAGAATGTCACCAAACCAAAGTAGTATGTAAGCGTTGAATAATCCGAAGCAAACCAGTAACCAGGTTCGTCGGTAATACAGAGCTTTAGTTACACTTTCATCTACACCTGGCTTCGCAATAAAAATTAACAAACCTGCACCGAACAGCATGGAAAAGATTGTTCTAAATGCACCTTCAAACCAGATATCAACAATTAAAGCTACGGCAAGATTAATGCCTCTGTCCGCGCCATCGAAAATGGGATTGAAGTAAGCAGCAGTAGGCTGAGCGAACGCTACAATATTAAGCAAAAGAATTCCGAGTAATGCTACGCCACGCAGAGTATCAATTGAGCGGATTCTCTGTTTGCCGGAAACAGGACCTGTAATTCCGGCTTCTTCTCTAGTTTCGTAATACGTTCTATCGACCATAACTGCAAAATTGCGCCATTAAGGGGATCACCAATTGGATGCGATACTACTACGATATATTAGTAAGGGCGATTGTTGGGTGTTCTAGACTGCGGGAACTGCTACGTTTATGCTTGACTGAAAACTAATAAAAATAATGCTGGATTCTAAATGAAGAAGTTCATTTTCGTGCTTGTATCAATCTTAATCAGCGCATGCTCCACAGAGGAGCCCGAGCAATCCACTTCCATTAATACAAATTGGGATACTTATCTCGGGGATCCTGGTCGATCTCATTATTCACAGTTAACTCAGATAACACGTGAAAACGTAGACCAACTTGAACTGGCTTGGAAATACGACTCCGGCGAATTGCGCGAAGGAAATTCGTCGATGTACACCAGTCCGTTAATTATCGATGGCGTTCTCTATGGGTTATCTCCTCGACTTCATGCATTCGCATTAAATGCTGCCACAGGTGAAGAAATCTGGCGCCATGAACTCGGCGGAAACGGCGCTGCTCAAAGAGGCTTAATGTGGTGGCAGGAAGGAGAAGACAAACGTTTAATCTATCCTGCTGGTGGTGAGCTCATCATGCTGAACGCCAGCACTGGCGAACCGATAGCGAGCTTCGGCGAAAACGGTCGTATAGATTTGCGACCGGAAGACATAGCGGCTCCGTTTTTTACCAGCGTTCCTGGAATTGTTTTCGAAGATCGATTGATACTCGGTTTTTCAACGGCAGAGTCCGCTAATTCTCATTCCGGAATGATTCGAGCGTTCAATGTTCACACAGGCGAAGAGCTGTGGCGATTTAATAGCTTACCGGTTGAAGGCGGCCTCGGTTCCGAAACCTGGGAAGAAGGATCATTAGACACAGCAGGTGGAGCTAATAATTGGACCGGCATGACCTTAGATGAAGAACGGGCTATGTTGTTCGTACCAACTGGTTCTGCTACTCCAGATTTTTATGGGGCAACTCGTACCGGCGATAATTTGTTTGCAAATAGTTTGATTGCACTTGATGCACGAACTGGCGCATATCATTGGCATTATCAAACTGTTAGACATGATCTTTGGGACAGAGATCTTCCTTCACCACCCACTCTCGTGCAGTTAGAGAGAGATGGAGTACTAATCGACGCCGTTGCGGTGACAACTAAATCAGGACACTTGTTTCTTTTTAATAGAGACACGGGCGAATCACTTTATGAAATTTACGAAGTGGATGGATTGCCTAGTGAACTGCCAGGTGAAGTTGTTGCACCTACCCAACCTGTTTCATCAGTTGCCTTTACCCGCCAAGAATTCGAAATAACTGCACGAAACCAGCAGGCAATCGATTTCGTCAATGAACTTATCGAGCCACTGGATCAACGATTGTTCGCACCCCCTACAACCGATGGCGTTCTCTTCTATCCAGCCTATGATGGTGGTGCCGAATGGGGTGGATCTGCTTATGACCCCAATGGTAATAAACTAATCTTAAACGCGCAGGAGATTGGCGGCATTCTTAGGGTCTATGAAAGACCAAGCGGCTATGCACAAGCTCTCTATGCTGAAAACTGTGGTATTTGTCATGGTGAAAATCGAGAAGGAACAGACAGAGGGATTTCTTTGATTGATATTGATGATCGACTCTCTTCATTAGAAACCAATCAAATTGTCAGAGAAGGTCGAGGCAATATGCCGGGTTTCGAAAGCCTGGAAGGATATGAACGTAGCGCAATGGTTGGCTTCATTCGTAATCCGGACGCGGAAGATGAGAATTTAGACAGCGAAGAAATCGATTACGCTTTTGCTGGTTATATTCGAGTAAGAGATCACGAAAGTCTTCCTGGAAACTCTCCTCCCTGGGGCACACTGAATTCAATCGATCTGGCAACAGGCGAGATTGATTGGCAGGTTAATTTCGGAAACTATCCCAGTCATCCCAACCTAAACTTTGGTGCTGAAAGTTATGGTGGCCCTGTAGTAACAGCGTCAGGTCTCATTTTTATAGGCGCAACTCCCGATCAAAAGTTTCGAGTTTACGATACTCGAGATGGTTCCATGCTTTGGGAATACGCGTTATCGGCTGCAGGATTCGCTACACCTTCCATGTATAGTGTTGATGGCGAACAATACGTTGTAATTGCCGCCGGAGGTGGTCGCATGGGGCCTCCCTCTGGTTCAGAATATTTTGCATTTAAACTACCGACTTCAGATCAATAGGTGCTAAATGGTTAGTCGATTGTCCTTATTATTAATTAGTTATTTGTTGACTCAACAAATCAGTGCTCAATCCGTTCCTGTGCGAAATGACGTGCCGCGTATAGGCCAGCAAGAAATCATCATGATGCGTCATGCCTATCTGGAAGAAGGAGGTTATGACTACTGGTATGAGCAAAGTTCTACGAAAGTTTGGCCCTGGTTCGAGCGGCTGGGTGCTCGTATTATTGGAGACTTCGAGATCATCTATCCTGAAGGCGAAGACGCGACACCCAGGCAGGATGAAGCATTGCGCTTCGCTCGTTACGCAAGCTACGAGCATTGGCAGGCAACGCGACCAGCAACAGCAGCTAGTAGCGGAGATACCGGAGGCTCTCAAGGATTGGCAGGTAATGGCCCGTTATTTGATGCAAATAACGATGGTCTTTCTAGCCGGCGTCAGGTTTCTCAAGGTTCTCGCGGTGGTTATTTTCTCCGGGGATACATGGCAGAAGATCGACCTATTTATATGCCAGGCTTGCAAGAAAAATATTCGGCTTCCAATAGCGCTGCTAATTCTAATGAAGCAATTCCTGCTCGCCTAGCAATGGCGGAACCAAGAGAGGAGATTCTTACTTTAGATTACCGAAGAATTAAGAAAGGAAGCTTCGAAGAATTCCACGCCATCGTTAGTGAAAGGATTTGGCCATATGCTGAAAAAATTGGTGCGCGACCTGTTGGCCAATGGAAAGTTATGTATCTACCGAATAGTTCAGCAGAAGAAAATGATGAATATGATGAAGTCTATTCTCTAGTGCGCTATGCAAGCTTTAATCATTATTTGGCCGCACGGGAGAATCCTATTAGCATGGGTGGTAATGGTCCAGATTTTCAGCAGTTGTTAGATGCAGTAGAAATAGTCAATACAATTACTTTCTCTCAATCAACCGAGTTCTTAGCAGGACCTTTGTGGGGATCGAAACCTCACTATACACCTAGCACGGGAGAAAGCTTCCAACGGAATAACTAAGTTACAGGCAGCACTTACGATGACAAAGTTACTACCTCTTATATTCTTTCTTTCAAGTTCGTTGTGCAATGCTCAGACATCTGGTCCTGAATCGGGCTCATTAGTAGTTGTTGGCGGAGGCATGCAAGACCTAACTATTCTGCAACACTTCGCACAACTAGCCGGTGGAAACGATGCACCAATAATAGTTATTCCAACTGCTGGAGGTGACAATCAATACGATCAGAATTGGCCAGGCCTCAACCAATTCAAACAAGCAGGTCTTACTAATCTAACTTTGATCCACACCTACGATCGAAGAAAAGCTGATACCGATGAATTTGCTGCTCCGATAAGAGAAGCGCAAGGAGTATGGTTTACTGGAGGGCGACAATGGCGACTTGCAGATTCCTACTTGGACACAAAAGTTCATGAGGCGCTTATTGAATTACTCGAACGGGATGGAGTAATTGGCGGATCTTCCGCTGGCGCTACCATT
>ENA-UPTF01002053-UPTF01002053.1-marine-metagenome-genome-assembly--contig:-NODE-2053-length-11960-cov-2.210974_pt1 | contig 11960 bp, 15 predicted proteins | sample MGYA00238166_ERZ767019 | MGnify/ENA primary metagenome ERZ767019 (study PRJEB28930, sample SAMN06266391) | marine metagenome | isolation source: Sea water from 250 m depth | place: Atlantic Ocean... | reverse complement strand
TATCTTTAAAGACACAAATAATAATTTAATCCATATATTCGTTTCAGGGCCAAATAAGGTAAGTTTTTCGAGCTTTGAAAAGGCAACAGGGATAATACTGGAAAATGCTGATGCAAAATTTGTTAGAGATAAAACAGGTTTTGCCATTGGAGGAGTGGCTCCCTTAGGACATATTGAAAAACCAATATATTTTCTTGATGAAATGTTACTAGATTATGAGATAGTTTGGTGTGCAGGAGGCACTCCTAATTCTCTTTTTGAAATTAAATCAAAAAACTTATTGCAAGCAATAAACCCTGAAATTGTAAAATTAATTTAAGGAAATAATGAACCAAAGAATCGAAACTTTAATTATTGGCGCAGGACCGGCAGGTCTTACAGCAGCATGGGAATTAAGTAAACACGATAAAAAAGCCCTTATTGTTGAACTTGATAATTCTGTTGGAGGGATAAGCAGAACCGTTGAGAGGAATGGTTGGAGGTTCGATATAGGAGGGCATAGATTTTTTACAAAAGTAGATGAGGTTTACGATATTTGGGATGAGATCCTAGAAGAAGGTGATTTCTTATTAAGACCTAGGATGAGTCGAATATATTACAATAAAAAATTTTTTGATTACCCATTAAAGGCCTCGAATGCATTATTCAATCTTGGAATAATTGAAGCTATAAGGTGTGTTCTTTCATATTTTTATGTACGCATCAATCCACCAAAAGACCAAACACACTTTGAAGGGTGGGTTGCAGCAAGGTTTGGATGGAGATTGTACAATATCTTTTTTAAAACATACACAGAGAAAGTTTGGGGTGTAGAAGCTACAAAAATTGGAGCTGATTGGGCCAGTCAAAGAATAAAGAATCTTTCCTTGTTGAAAGCAATTATTAACTCCTTTTTCCCAAATAGAAATGGTGAAGTTATTACAACACTGATTGATGAATTTAAATATCCAAAATTTGGTCCAGGAATGATGTGGGAAACAGCAGCAAAAAAATTAGGAAATAAAGGTTATAAAATATTATTTAAATCTGGAGTCAAGGAGATAATAACCAATACTAATGGTGAAGGATATAAAGTTACTCTATTTAATGAAGATATCATAGAGTGTAAATATATTCTATCCAGTATGCCCTTAGCTCATTTACCAAAAACTATAAAGCCGCATCCACCGAAAGATGTTCAAACCGCTGGAAAGAATCTCGGATTTAGAGACTTTCTGTCTGTCGCATTAATTGTAGAGCAACAAAAGTCCTTCCCCGATAATTGGATTTATATTCATGAACCAAATGTAAAAGTTGGAAGAGTCCAGAATTATGGTAATTGGTCACCATTTTTGGTAAAAGATGGAAAGACATGTCTAGGTTTAGAATACTTTGTAAATGAGGGTGATGAGTTGTGGGAAATGGAAGATGATGATTTAATTAAACTTGCTATTCGAGAAATAGAAGAGCTTGGCTTAGCCCCAAAAGAAAAACTAGGAGAAGGGTACGTAGTTAGAATGCCCAAAGCTTATCCAGTGTATGATCTGGATTATTCAAAAAATGTAGACCTAATCAAAGACTGGTTAGAAAAAGACCATAAAAACATATACCCCATTGGAAGGAACGGGATGCACAAATATAACAATCAGGATCATTCAATGGTTACAGCAGTACAATCCGTTAGGAATATTTTGGGTGAGCATAATGATATCTGGTCAATCAACGTTGAAGAAGACTATCACGAAGAATCTTCAACTGGAAGAGCAGCACCAGAATTTAAGGCCTAGTTATGAATTTCGAAATCTTACATGAAACGATAAAACCATTACTAGAAAAAAAGGCTGAAGAAATAGAAATTTTTGCATGTAGCTCGGAGTTTTCAGATACAGAATCATTCTGTAACAAATATAATTTTCTATTAGAGGACTCTTGTAATGCAATCCTCATTAAATCTAAAAAACCAGAAGTTTTTTATAGTATGTTCTGTATTCTTGGAAATCAAAGACTTGATGTTAATAGGAAAGCCAAAGGTGCAATGAATACAAGGAAGGTAAGTTTTGCTAGCAAAGATGAAGCTGAGAAAGTTACCAAGCAAGTATATGGCGGAATCAGTCCGCTTGGGCTTGATAGAGATATCAATATTTACATTGATGAAAATGTAATGAAAAGAGAAAAGATATTTATTGGAGGGGGAAATAGAACAACAAAAATATTCCTAACTCCTTCAGAACTTTTAAGACTTACTAATGGGTTTTTATTGGACTTAGCTCAAAGCTGATCTACATAGGTCTGCTGCTTGAGGAGAGAGAGCTTTATTGTTAAAACCTGGAACCCTACCTAGTTGAATATAAAATTTTAAACTATTTTTTATCTTTTCATAATCACTCTCACTAAGAAGCTCTGGTTCCATTAGTGGCTTAAGACGATTTGGAAGCCTGCTAGACAGTAATTCTTTCTCTTCTTCAGTTAAAGATGCAATAAAATTGCTTATTGCACTAACAGCATCCAGATTGGTGTTGTCAATTACTGTAGTACATGCCTCTACTTCAACTCCCTTTAAAGGACTAACATCTGAATCAAAATTGGTTCTATATTGAGCTATAAAGATTAAAACAATTAATGAAAAAACAATGAAAAATAAAAGCTTTATAGGAAAAAGTAATATTTTTTTTATTGGCCAAATAATGGCTTTAAATAAAAACTTCATATTAGTTCAAACTTATGACAAGGCATTGGCAAGCTCCGCCAGCTTTAATGAATTCTGAAACATCTACCTGTACAACACTGCATCCAAGACTTTCTACTGTTTCTATCACTTCTATTTTTCCAGATGGAAAAATTACAGTATTGTCAACAACAACAGCGTTGCAACTTAATTGCTCTGCATCATTTTTGCTAACAGGTATTAAATTAAACAAGTCTGTCCAATTAGACAGCTTCGAATCTTCAAATGCTTCCGGGTAAAAAATTGCATCATTATTTTCTGTTGGAAGTAGCTGAAAACATGTATCTAAATGGTAGAATTTTTCATCTACTAACTTGTTAACCAGAGGAGTAAGAGAAAACTCGCTAGCAATAAATTCTAAAGCTTCTTTGTCACTTCTAATCCCATAGGTTCCAATTAGATAATCTCCATAAACAAAAGCGTCCCCCCTGCCTTCAAATTTATATTCTGCAGGAATGCGAGCTACATTATATCCATTTTCTTTAAACCATTTTTCAAATATTTCTTCTTCTCCCTGTCTTTCTTGAAATTTAAAATTAGCAATCAATACATTATTGCCATTAATTATTCCGGAGTTAGCCGTAAAGACTAAGTCAGGTTGGCTTTCACTTGGAGGAACTATTTCAACAGCTACACCTGCAATTTCAATTGAATTTTTTAGATTACTCCATTGTTTTTTTGCTAAATCTAAATCAACTTCTGTGCCAGCAACCATCCATGGATTGATAGAATACTCCACTTTATAATATTCAGGAGAACTCATTAATACAGTCTTGTTGTTCACATTTAAAGTTTACAATTTTATAGATTAAATGTATATTTTATATACGTGAATGAATTTGACTACAGTCCAATTAGAGAAAACTTTCTTGAGCAATGTCATAAAATTAATGAAGAAAATGTACCTGAGGTTGGGTCTAGAAGCTTTGATAGCTTCAATGAACTAGTTGATAAATCAGATTTCAACCTATGTGTAGCTAAAGATAATTCACCTCTTGGCTACATACTATGCTTTCAAAACAATAAAAATACTAATGAATACATGGACCAAATCTGCCACAAAAACTATAGAGAAATAAGAAAAAGGGTCGATAGTTTCTTGTATGTTGATCGGATTGTTATAGATTCTAAATACAGAAATAAAAAACTAGCTAGTAATTTATACTATAAAGCTATAGATTTTGCTAAAAAGAACTCATTAGCTAACCTGGCTGCTGAAATTAACTTACTACCAAGAATCAACACCCCTTCGTTCAATTTTCATAAAAAATTCGAATTTGTTGAAATTGATACAATAAAATATGCCGATGATTATAAAGTCTCCCTACAGAAGATGATTATTTAGTGGTTAGAATACAAATATGAAATTTACTATTCCTAGAAGGCATCGAAAAGTATTTAATAATATTAGCAAGAAAAAACTTGATGAAAACTTTACAAAGGAAGATGCCTACGAACTACTCAGTAATATTATCGAGGAATACAATAAATCTCCTGCAAGTTACGGCACTAATAGAGGGCAAAAGGAATCTTCACTTGAGTTAGCAATGATTATTGCAAATCAAGTTTCAGCTGCATATAAAGATACCAAAGTTGAACTTGAGCGTGGGATTCCCGTTCTAAGAAATAATTAGTACGAAAGCCTTTCTAAGATAAGGCTTATAACTTTTTCTGCATCTACATCAACACACACGTTAACGTTTTTTCTACCTTCCCAAGGCTTTAAGCGTTCGCTAAGTCCACCTTCGTTACGACTTATACCCATTCCCATCCAAGTTTTTCCTCTACTAATCCCCTCCGTTTCAACTTTAATTGGATAATTTAATGTACTAAATAGCGACCTATCTAATAAATATGTAATCGCGGATGAATCATGTGTGGGCATTCCTTCTAGTCCAAAGAAACTTGATAAAAAATCATAATAGAAAGGAATAATTTTTTTCAAATGTTCAGACCTAGGGTCATTAAATTGACATAGAATATTTATTTCTTCTTTGCTCATAAATACCTTGTTTGTTACATCTAAGCCAACCATTGAAATCTCACAGTTAGCAGAAAAAACAATATCTGCAGCTTCAGGATCATTTATAATATTTGCTTCTGCTGTTGGGGTCGCATTCCCTTCAGAAATAGCATTCCCACCCATAAGAATAATTTCTTTGATGTCTTGTTCTATCGAGCTGTCATGTATAAACAGTTCTGCAATATTTGTTAGTGGTCCAATAGGAACTAGAGTTACTTCCCCAGGATTATCTCGAATAGTTTTATGCAAAAACTCAAGGGCTGTTTCATTTTGCACTGAGGTCTTAGGAGGAGAAAGATTTGAATCTCCTTGTCCATCTGGACCATGGACAAAATCAGGACTTCCTCTTAGCTCTGAACTTATAGGTTTTTCTGCTCCTCTATATACAGGAATATCTGACCTACCTGCAATTTCAAGTAATCGAAGTGCATTGGTTGTACAAATTTCTGTTGAGGCGTTCCCAAAAATAGTAGTTAATCCAAGAAGTTCTATTTCTGGAGAATTCAAAGCATAGAAAATAGCCATTGAGTCGTCAATCCCCGGATCCGTATCAATAATAATTTTTCTAGACATATTCTTATATTAACTGAAGTAAGAAAAAATATTTACTCTAGCTATTAGTAAACTAAATAAAACGAGAATTAGTATTGATAATATGGCTACTGAGAAATTTATTATAGATGCAGATACAGGTTCTGATGATGCAGTTGCTATATTAATAGCACTACAGCACCCCAGTATTGAGATACTAGGAATTACTATTGCATCAGGCAATGTACCGATGAAACAAGGTGTTTTAAATACATTCTCAACCATGGAATTATGTGAGCAAAACATAAAAGTCTATAAGGGAGCAGAAAAACCCCTGGAGAGAGACTACCTTGAAATATATTCTTTAGAAGATTTCATAAAACACGTTCATTCAAGAAGCCCTGATTCTGCAAGTGGGCAATGTGTTCATGGAGTAGATGGGATGGGAGATATTGGAATTGTCCCCACTAATAAAATAGCAGAAGAGTTGCCTGCAGTAGATTTCTTAATAAGTTCATTTAATGAAAAACCTGGTGAAATAACATTGGTAACTTTAGGTCCTTTAACTAATGTTGCAAAAGCAATAAAAGAAGACCCCTCCATAGCAAAAAAAATAAAACACTGTTACGTGATGGGGGGAACCTCTGATGGTTCTGGCAATGTTTCAGCAGCAGCTGAATATAACATTTGGGTTGACCCGGAAGCAGCAAAAATAGTTTTTAATTCAGGAATGAATATAACAATGGTCGGATGGGATAACTCTTATAAATATGCAATGCTCAGGGAGAATGAAATAAATGATATAATAAAAATTAATACAAAGTATGCTCATTTCGCAGTTGATATCCAGAAGGTTCTGCGTGAATTAACTTTTGAGACATACGGTTTTGATGGATTTGACCTACCTGACCCAATCACAATGGCTATTGCTATTGACAATTCAATTATTGAAGAATCTCAACAATTACATGTAGTAGTTGACACAAGGGACGGGATCACAAGGGGTCAAACAATTGTAGACTACTTTGATGCAGAACATGGAGAACAAAATATACGAGTTGTCACTAAATCTAGTGAGAAAAAATTCATGGAACTATTAATTAAATCCGTAAGTTAAGTTGAAAAATAATTATCAGTGTTAACTGCTTCCCTAATTCAATTTATAATTATTCAAATTAGCTTTGCTTTTAGCCCAGGACTAATAATTACACTTATTGTTAGAACAACATTAAATAATGATAGGAAAAGTGGTTTAAAAGTTGCCTTAGGAGCAGCAATAGGATGTTTAATACTTACAATATTTTCTGCCTATATAGTCTCTTTAGTTGTTGAAAAAATCCCATTAATTCTTGAATACATTACCTATATAGGTTCCTCATATATTATCTATAAAGCAATCAATATCTTTAAGAACTCTGGGTTAGTAATAGATATTGAAAATTCAAATACACCATTCTGGGAAGGACTCAAAGTAAATTGTTTAAATCCAAAAATGATTTTACTCTTCTTAACAGTCATCCCCCTGTTTCTTAATTCAGATAACAATATTTTTCTAGGAATGATCTATTTAGGACTAACTACAACTGCTGTAAATCTTATTGCTGATATAAGTTGGTGCTTTGCAGCTAGCCTATTACGAGAAAAAGTAACGGTAAATAATAAGTTAGTTGATAGGTCTGCAGCTATTTTACTTCTAGTGCTGGGTATTGGGATATTGCTTAACCAAGTAATGTCTTAAGCTATACTATTCTTCTTCAACATCCTTAAATAGTTCAGATACAGCAGCAATACTACCTAGTACTGCAGACATGTCAGCAGGTAAAAATACTTTACTCGACTTTCCATCAGCTATCTTCTCCAAAGATTCAAGATACTTAATAGCTATTAGATCATTTGTTGGATCTCCTTTATGTATAGCTGTAAAGACTTTCTCTATTGCTTTTGCTTCTCCTTCAGCAACTGCAACTTTTTCATATTTTTCTGCATCAGCGATTTGTTTAACAGCATTTGCTTCACCTTCAGCATTCAGTATCTGAGATTGCCTAGTTCCTTCCGCAGTTAAAATGGCTGCTTTTTTAGAACCCTCTGCTTCAGTAACTGCTGCTCTTCTATCTCTTTCAGCCTTCATTACTTTATTCATTGCATCTTGTACATCTTGTGGCGGGTCGATTCTTTGCATTTCAACTCTGACAACTCTTGTTCCCCATTTATCAGTAGCTTCGTCTAGAATTGATTTCAACTGAGTGTTAATAGTTTCTCTAGATGTTAATGCTGCATCTAATTCCAAATCACCAACAACATTTCTTAAGTTTGTTTGTGCTAATTTTGTTGCTGCAGTAATAAAATCTCCAACATTGTAAACAAGTTTTTGTGGATCGGTGGCTTCATAATAGATTACAGCATCAACAGTAATGTTCACATTATCTTTAGTGATGACTTCTTGAGGAGGTACATCAATTACTTGCTCTCTCATGTCGACAGTTATAAGCCTATCTACACCTGGAATAATTACATTCAATCCTGCTGATCTCTCAGATGAAAATTTTCCTAGTCGTTCTACAAGACCTCTTTCGTAAGGTCTAATAATCTTAAATGCCCTTGAAATGAGATAAACGAAGACTATTCCTAGTACTAAAGTAAATGCTGATCCAATTATTGCTTCCATAACTACCTATCCTATATTTATTTAACTTTTTCTACAACTAATTTTGTACCATCTAGTTTTACAACAGTAACAAGAGTGCCTTTTTTAATTTCCCCACTTGATGAAACGGCTTTCCAAGCATCTCCTTTGAAATTTACGTCAGCTGGTATATATTCATTAACTGTATCATCTAGGATGAACTCATCACCAACATACCGAAAAGATCCTGTTGTCGAAAGACTGTCTTCCTCTCTGGGTTTTGCATATTTAGCTACTAAATAAATTCCAACCCCAGAAAAAACAAGGAAAACTACACCTTGGATTTGAAGAGAAACTCCAACTAACGATACTAAACCTGCTGCTAAGCCTCCCAAAGCAAAAGGTAGTAAGTAAAAAGTAGCCGTAAAGGTTTCTCCTATTCCAAAACCTATTGCGATAATAAACCACAGATAATTAGAAATAATTTCTTGCATCATTGAATTCATACGAATTATTCTATATCTACCCTGTTTGTATGACTAACTTAATTTTCAGTAGCATCTTCTTTAGTAAGAGCTTCTTGTTCGGTCTCATACCTGTTTAAAGCCAAAACAAACATCAAAAAAAGTATTGTACTTGCAACAAGAAAGGTAATTGGTAATATTCTTAATTCAAAAGCATTCAATCCCTCTAAGTCTGCTGGCTTAGGCCCTCTTGGAGCATATAGAATAAATAGAATTGAATTCACTATACCCCAGCCAAAAGTCCCTGCCCCAACGACAAGAAATCCTAACCTTTTTCCTAAATTTGTAGCATTAAATACCCACGTAGATCCTAAGAAAACAAAGATAGAAGTTATAAATGACAATATTCCTGTTACTAAAAGGTTGGCAGATAATAAGGATCTAATTATTTCACGCATCAGGTGCCATTCCTCTCAAAAAATCAATAATAAGAGCGATGTCACTCTCTGGAAGAGCTGTTCCGAAACCTGGCATCCTACCTTGGCCAACTCCATTTACACCGTAGGGCTTCCCTATAGCTGATCCACTAATAATAAAATTAATCATATCTTCTCTATTCTTAAATTGTACATTGGCTCTGCCTGATCTTAACGCGGGCCCTAAGCCACCTGAAGCAATTTCTTGTGTATAAGATACCCCAGCTGAATAACCTGCTGTGTGACACCTTGCACAATAAGCATTGAATAATCCCGCTGCTCTTTCAGCAGTATCATAATCGCCTGAGAATGTAGAATCAGCTATTTCCTGAAAAGAAACTTCCCATCTTTTGCTCTCTAATGCTTCGTTTAAAAATTGTAAACTCTGTTGAACATTGTCTAGATACTTGCTTCGGTTCTCAGTTGTAATTGTAAGGTTAATTACTTGTGATTCTAATTGAGACAAGAAAGACTTAGCCATAGATAAATCACCTCTCAATGGAGAAGTTTTCTCTTCATTAGGATCCAAAGAGAATAAGGCTGTCCCTAAAGATTCGCTAGAGATTAGTGCCAAGTCTGAAAGTTTTTGTTCGACAGAATCATTTAGACCATCTAAATCTGTATCTATTCCTTCATCAGTTTTTAACAATTTTTCAACCTGATTAAGTAAATCGATAGCTACAGGAAGCCTCGAGGAGGCTGCTTCAATTTCTTCTTTCAATTCATACTGTTTTGCTATCTCATTTCCTATTTGAATATCTGCGGTTTCTAGCCTTAGTAAAGCAGAGTTAATATTACTTTCGATTGCAATAAGTGTATCAACCTGTGGAACTTGAATATGGTGGAGGTAAGCTAGCAAATCATCGAGCTGTCCATCGTTCATCGGTCCTCCTCCAGCTAGCCCCCATGCAGGCATAGGAGAGTTTGCTCTCCCATAAATTAACCAGAATCTGACTTCATTGTCGTCATACCTATAAAAAACATTATTGATAGAAGGAGCAGCCCAAGTAACAGTTACACCGCTTCTTTTTTCAACATATGAAGCAGCTCCACCACTTCCGTCAGGAGCATGGCAGTTTCCACAACCAAATTCTTCATATAAATGTTCTCCTCTTTCAACCGAAACTTCGTCGAATTCTACAACAAAAGACTCCTGCCTTCTTTCTTCACCAAGATAATAAAGAGGAATCATAATTGTTAACAAGGAAGATACCAAAACTGCAACTGTCAATACCTTGTCAAGATGCTTCGTTTCAAGTTCTTGATCTGTTTTGTATTTTGTAAGATTCGGAACATATTCTCCTTTAGGCTTATTTCTTCTCATCCCCGTTGAAATAAGTAAGGCCAAGCCAAAAAGAACGACAAGAGAAATAACAATAGTTATAGAAGAACTATTCATTATCCCTCTTCAGTTTCTGTATTTAAAGCAATACAAGAAGATCCTTTTGGATACTTTACGGAAGGAGTTGGTGCTCTTGGAGATTCTAGAATAACCCCAGTGTTAATTACAAACCTTCCAGTATCGGTGACAGTGACCGGAAATCTATCTAAATTCCTAGGCGCAGGACCTGCATAGTATTCTCCAACACCATTATATTTAGAACCGTGACAAGCACATTCAAAACCTTGGGATGAATTACACCAAGGAACCCTGCAGCCAAGATGTACGCATCTTTGATAAACAGCAGTCAGTCCCTCTGCTACTGTTCCGTTGCTCTCAAATTGTGAACCCTTTAGGGTATCTGAATCAAAAGGCAAAATGTAAGCTCTAGCATCTGGAATGAAAGCTGGAACTATTGAACCGTCCGGTTGCAATATTTGGTCTTTTAAATCTGCTACTAATCCTGCATCTACTTTCCCACCGAAACCTCCTGTGATTTTTGGCCACATAAAACCTAAAGTTGCAAAAACTTGAATCCCGGCAAATGCTCCAAAAGAATATCTTAAAGCTTTAGTTAAAAACTGTCTTCTTGTAATGCCAGCTTCCTCTTCTGAAATCTCTTCGTAAACAAGCTCTTCTTCAACAACTATTTCACTACCTTCTGTCTCAGTAGTAACTTCCTCTTCTATTTGGTCAGCTGGAGGTTCCTCCGAAACAAAGTCTCTATCAATTTTTGACTTATCTACCTTAAGAGCTTCTTTCTCAACTTGTTTTTTCCAGTCTTTAGGTTTTGATATTCTACCTCCAACTAAGACAGAAATAGCAGCTATGCCAAGTAAGAGGACAGCAGAAGCTGATATAACTATTAATTGTATGGTTGTCACTCGAAGTGTATCCAATCTAACATATCATCAAACCAGATTCCATCTATCCACGGATAAGTCCAGTTCCATCCTGGACCTCGAAACAAAACACCTATAATTGTTAATATTCCTGCTCCACAAAGAAAGAATGTCCATAACATTATCGCAAGCTTCCTGTCTGAAGGCTTATTACTAGGATTCCTATCCAAATATGGAACAGACATTAATCCTAATACTCCAGCTACTCCAGGAATCATTACACCTGCTATTTGTGGATCCCAATAGGACAAAGCTTCTTGAAGCCCTAAAAAATACCAAGGAGCTTTTGAAGGATTTGGAGTTATATTTGGATTCGCTTCTGCCAACAAAGGAGCTTGTAATATCGCACTCAAAAATATTAAAAAAGCAGTCATAGCCATTAAAGCAACAAACTCTGGAAGCATTAGATGTGGCCAAACATTAACCTTGTCGACAGGTTCGGATGTAGTCTTTTGAATAGGATCCGCCTTTACAACTGTCAGAAGCCTTTGAGTAAGTTTAACTTCTGGAGCAAAATCAACCTCTTCAACCTCTGGCTTCTCTACTTCAACAACAGCTGCGGCTTTTGTTTTTTCAATAACCTTTTCTTTAGACTCTGGTTTTTCTTGTAGATTTTCAACAGTTGATTCCACCTCTTCTGTATCAGGAGCTTCTGTTTTTTCAACGACTGATGGCTCAACAACTTTCTCGACGACCGTAGGGTCTACTTCTCCTTTCATTTCAGCTAATGCTTGTTCTACTGGTATTCCAAGAGCCTTAGCTCTCGCTTCTGCTGACCTGAGAAGTAAATGTTCGGGAATTTCTACCATAATACTCTACCTATAGTGGACCTGAGATCCCACCGTCTTTCCTTACT
>ENA-UPTF01002052-UPTF01002052.1-marine-metagenome-genome-assembly--contig:-NODE-2052-length-11961-cov-5.557556_pt1 | contig 11961 bp, 11 predicted proteins | sample MGYA00238166_ERZ767019 | MGnify/ENA primary metagenome ERZ767019 (study PRJEB28930, sample SAMN06266391) | marine metagenome | isolation source: Sea water from 250 m depth | place: Atlantic Ocean... | reverse complement strand
GTTCGATTATATTTTCCAAATGTTTGTACAACCCCAACTTCATCTGGACCAACCACATATATACCTGTAAGGAGCCAAAGTCCTAGAAGAATTCCAAAAATTGAGAAACCTCCTATAGATAATACAGGAACTTTTATTTCTTGGTCTCCAACAATAATTCGTTTATATGCCATTATTTTTCCTTTCTAATGGGTTAATTGACGTCGAAGTCTAGCAACAGGAAGATGCAATTGCTCTCTATATTTTGCAACTGTCCTCCTTGCGACTGGATAACCCATAACATTTAATTCCTTTGTTAGATTAGTATCAGTTAATGGTGATTTTTTATCTTCTGCATCTATTAACTGCTTTAACAAATCTTTTATAGTATTTGTGCTTACTTCTTCTCCACTATTGATAATATATCCATCTGTAAAGAAAGATTTTAATTCAAAAATCCCATAAGGTGTATCTACATATTTCCCTCTAGTGGATCGACTTATCGTAGAAATATCCATTTTTATATCATCAGCTATATCTTGAAGTTTCATTGGGATTAAATTGTCAGTCTCTCCTTCAAAAAAGTTTGTTTGTCTTTCTATAATTGATTTCATTACTTTAGATAATGTATCATGTCTCTGTTGAATCGCTTGTATAAACCAAGATGCTGAATCAAATTTTCCCTTTAAATATTTTTTTGTATCTGAACTAATATTACTCTTGTCAAGCATTGTTACATATTCATTACTTATACTTAACTCTGGAATAGTGAAATCATTAATAATAATCTTCCATTTCCCTTCCTGTTGAACTAATAAAAGATCTGGGATAACAGTCTCACTTTCTTCTCCGATCTTTCCTTTACCAGGATGGGGATCTAGCTTAGCAATCTCATCAATAACCCGCGATAATGTGGAATCATCTATATTTAATTCTTTTTTAATTTTATCATAACGATGATTTGCAAAATCAGAAAAATAATTCATAACAATACGATAAGCAGTTGTATTCTGCTTATCTATCATTTGAATTTTAAGACATTCCTGTAGATTTCTAGCAGCAATCCCTGGCGGATCTAATTGATGAATTTTTTCGAGGATACTAAGAACCTCTTTATCAGTTCTTTCATATCGATCTGCTATTAAAACAAGGTCAACTGCTAAATATCCATTCTCATCTAAATTCCACAATATTTCTTCAGCTATCTCTCGTTGCCAATTTTTAAATTTATAAGCATCTAACTGTTGGACTAAACCTTCAATAAAGTCTAGTTGATCTTTGACAGGGATTTCTCGATCCTGAACATTTTTATTATCATAAATATTTGAAGGCTCATATTCATCTGGATCTTGATCATATTCAACTTCCGTTTCTAATTCATCAACTGCTTCAACTGATTCATCTTCCGTAACAGATTGCTCTAATAGAGGGTTGCTTTCTAATTCGTCTAATATTTTCTTTTCTAAAACAGAAATATTTAACTGGAGGATATTAGCTTGAATTACTTGTTGAGGTGATAATGATTGCCTCAAGGATTGTTTTTGTTTTAGTGCAGTCATTTAAAGTGTAAAGCGCTCTCCAAGATATAGCCGTCTTGCTTCATCATCATTGGCTAAAAATTCTGAAGTCCCAGATTTTAAAATCTTACCATCAAATAAAAGATAAGATCGGTCAGTTATAGATAGGGTTTCTCTCACATTGTGGTCTGTGATCAATACCCCAATATTCCTCTTCTTTAACGAGTGAACAATAGCCTGTATATCTTCTACTGCAATTGGATCCACACCTGCGAACGGCTCATCTAATAATATAAAATCAGGATCAATAGCTAACGTCCGTGAAATTTCAACGCGACGTCTTTCACCACCTGATAAATTTGCACCTTTATTTTTCCGAATATGCTGTATAGATAGGTCATTTAACAACTGCTCAACTTTTTCCGCTTGTTCATCTTTAGCAAGACTTGTCATTTCTAAAACAAGACGCAAGTTATCCTCAACACTTAGTTTACTAAAAATTGAGGGTTCTTGTGATAAATAACCTATACCAGAACGACTACGTTGATACATTGCCCGACTAGTAATATTGTTTTGATCAAGAAAAATGTCACCCCTATTCGGTTTGATCATTCCTGTAATCATATAAAAAGTTGTGGTTTTCCCAGCACCATTTGGACCAAGCAACCCTACTATTTCTCCTTTATTGACATCTAAATCGACATCTCGCACTACCCATCGTTTACCATAACGCTTATACAATCCTTTTGCACTTAACTGGGTGTGACTATCAATTTTTCTCATGGAATACACCAGTTGGTTTTAATATTTTCCAATTATCAAGTTCAACATCTGACTCAAAGCCTATACCATAAAGAGTATCTTGCTCTTCAGTAATAAAAATTACTTTATCATCTGTGTAAACTTTCTCTCGGATATTGTCCCATGAGAGCGTATCTGTAAATAAAGTAACACCGCTATCAGAAAGAACCACCACATTACCAATCGCAATTAAGAAGTCCTCTTCTTCATCTACTTCGGCTATTTTAGATTTTAGATTAGTTGTATAAATTTCATTTTCATTAAAAAAATCTGCGTCTACCTCTTCATTAAGGAGAATATATTGACGTTCATTATATTTTTCTAAATGACCTGCCCTAATCACAGCTCGCTTTGCGCCTTTATTTGTAAGCGTAATTGTTGCGTTCCAACTCTCTGCATCTGGTCGACCATCTCTGGATTTTCCTGAACGTTCTACTTCTGAAACTTGACAGCCAAAGGTAAAAAATATAAAGAAAGGGATTATTCTCACTACTGATTCTGAATCTTTTGTTTTAAATCACTGATTATAGTATCTAATCGATCTTGTTCTGACAATATCCACTCAACAGCTTCTCGAAAAGCACCATCTCCTCCATTCTTCTTTGTAACATGGACAGCAGACTCTTTACATGCTAATGAAGCGTTTTGTGTAGCAATCGGAACAGCTACTTTTTCCATAACTGGAATATCAATTATATCATCTCCGACATAAGCAATTTGATCATCAGATAATTCGTATTTTTCTTTTAAAGTTTCATATGGAGGTATTTTATTTATTGTTCCATTATATACATCTTCAATTTTTAATTCAGCAGCTCTTTCTTCTGTGGCACTTGAGTACCTTCCAGAAATAAGAGCTAGTTTCATTCCAGCCTGACGAATGAGCGCTACTGCGGCACCATCAGAAACAGAGAATTTTTTCAATTCTAAATTGTCTTTTCCTTTATATATAGACCCATCAGTCCAAACCCCATCGACATCAGAAATAATCATTTTTATTTTGTTAATATCATACATCAGGGGTTCACCGATTCAAATATTTTCTTTACTATAATCAATAATTCTTCAAGTTTATCCAAAGGCCATTGTGTGGACGCGTCTGATTTTGCTGAAGACGGATTATCATGAACTTCCATAAATAAACCATCAGCTCCTGCAGCAATAGCTGATTTTGCTAATACAGGAATCATTTCTCTATAACCACCAGTGGTTGAACTTGCACCCGGCGATTGACATGAATGGGTAGCATCAAACACTACAGGATACCCCGATGATTTCATTATAGGGATTGCCGTCATATCTGAAACTAAATCATAACCAAAAGATGTACCACGTTCAGTAAGTAAAATATTATTGTTTCCAGTTGAACTTACCTTTTCAGCAGCAAAAGTCATTTTACCAGGTGCAACAAACTGTCCCTTCTTAATATTTATTGTCTTGCCAGTTTTTCCAGCAGCCAATAACAAATCTGTTTGTCGACATAAAAAGGCTGGTATTTGTAGAATGTCTACAACTTCAGCAACTGTATCACATTGATCAGGAAGATGCACATCAGTTATAACTGGAACACCCATTTCTTTTTTAACATCGGATAAAATTGATAAGCCTTCATCCATATTAGGGCCACGAAATGAATTGGATGCTGTTCGATTAGCCTTATCAAATGAACTTTTAAAGATAAGGGGAATATTAACTGAATCTGCAATAGATTTAATTGATTCTGCCATACGTAAACTATGTTCTCTTGATTCAATAACGCATGGCCCAGCAATCAAAGGAAGCGATCCGCTACCAAATTCAATTTTTTCAATTTTTATAGTTTTACTCATTTAAGTTCTTTTTTTCAAATTCTTAACTGATGCTTTAATAAAATCCCTAAATAATGGGTGTGCCTTACTCACTCTACTTTTCAATTCAGGGTGAAATTGCCCTGCAACATACCAAGGATGATCTGGTAATTCAATGATTTCAACCAAATTGAGTTCCCTGTTTACTCCAGAAACTTTGAGTCCATTTTTTTCTAGGCGTTCGCGGTACCGGTTATTAACCTCCCAACGATGACGATGACGTTCTGAAATCTTTTTTTGGCGATAGGCATTATAAGTTTTTGTGCCAGATTTAATTTCGCAATCATAGGCACCCAATCGCATAGTACCTCCCTTTGCCTTAATCGCACGTTGTGATTCCATAAGATCGATGACCGGATATGGGGTTTTCTTATTGAATTCTGTACTGTTTGCATTTTCTAATCCACAAACATTGCGCGCAAATTCAATAACTGCACACTGTAGACCAAGGCATATACCTAAAAAAGGAACATTATTTTCACGGGCATATTTACACGATAAAATCTTTCCTTCTGATCCTCTAGAACCAAAACCAGGAAGCAGTAAAATTCCATCCATTGCGCCAAAAATCCGTTCCGCATCTTTATCTGATTTTATATCTTCAGTCGACACCCAATGAACATTCACTCTTGCATCATTTTCAACACCAGCATGAATAAAGGCTTCTAAAACACTTTTATATGCATCCGGGAGTTCAGTGTATTTTCCGCACATCGCAATATTAACCTGGTGCTTAGGTTTTTTATATTTAGATATAAAATTTTCCAAGTAAGAAACATCTAGTTTCCCTGGCAACTGTAGACGTTCCATAATAATATCACCAACATGCTGTTTGTAAAGGGTTAACGGCACCTCATAAATACTTTCTACTTCTGTCCCTTCAATAACGTGGTCTGGATTCACATTTCCAAAAAGACCAATCTTTTGTTTAACATCTTTTGTTAAAGGATATTCTGTACGTGCAAGAATCATATCAGGGGAAAGACCAATCTCCCTTAATTTCATTACAGAATGCTGTGTTGGTTTGGTTTTCAGCTCTTCACTAGCTAAGATATAAGGAACCAAAGTGACATGTACAATTGTATGATTATGGTATCCAACTTCGAGGGATAATTGTCGAATTGCTTCCATAAAAGGTTGACTTTCAATATCACCAACTGTACCCCCCACTTCGCAAATTACCACATCATACTTTTTTGGAGTATTAATTAATTTAATTCGTGAAATTATTTCATCCGTAATATGTGGAATAACTTGTATAGTAGCTCCTAGATAATCGCCTCGACGTTCTCGATCTAAAACTGTGCTATATACTTGCCCTGAAGTGGCATTATTGATTTTACCCATGTCTAGATCTATGAATCTCTCATAATGACCTAAATCAAGGTCAGTTTCCGAACCATCATCTAAAACAAATACTTCACCATGCTGATAAGGATTCATTGTTCCAGGATCAACATTTAAATATGGATCTAATTTTAATATTGTAACCCGTAAACCCGCACTCTTAAGTAAATAGCCAATAGATGCTGCTGCAATACCTTTACCTAATCCAGAGATTACTCCACCTAGCACAAAAATATATTTTACTGGGGTTTTAGGACCCAATTTTATTTCCTCATTTTTTGTTTTAAATCATCCAAAGTATCAATTCCCTTATTTACCTTTTCAGTTAGCACTACTTTGATACGAATTCCATTATCCAAAGCCCGGTATTGTTCAAGTTGAAACTTTATCTCGTTTTCTGAAGGTTCTAAAGAAGTGAATTTATCTAAAACACTTTTTCGATAAGCATAGATACCCATATGATGATAGTAACCTCCAGCCTCAGATTCAATTGGATCTCGTCTGAAATTTACAGCAAATCTTTCCCTATCCAGTAAAACTTTTACCGTATTGACATCGGTTAGTTTTTTTGCATCCATATTCATTCCTGCGACTGTAGCCATTTCTATAGTTTCATCTTCAAATTCGCTAACTAATAAATCTATCAGATTTGGATCTAGCTGGGGTTCATCTGCCTGCACATTAATTATAACTTCAAAATCCTTGTCATCTATTACTTCAGCAATTCTATCTGTACCTGAAATATGATCTTTTGAAGTCATAACATATTTGATTTTTAATTTTTTTAAAACCTCAGCTGTATCATCAGCATCAATAGCTACAATCACATCATCCAATGATTTAGCTTTTTTTGTTTGATCAAATACATGCGCCACCATCGGTTTATCATCAATGGGATAAAGAATTTTTTTAGGAAATCTTGTAGAATGAAGTCGAGCTGGAATTACGGCAATTGTTTTCATTGATATAAATTAGTTGTTTGGATTAGAGGCAGCTTCACGAATGTTGAAAAAATGAATTCAAACTCAACAAACCAAAAATCATTTCTAAGCATAAATAAAGTCAACAATAATACAATTCAAATTTAGGAGAACCTTTCTTTTACCACAAGAAGGTTCAAATAGATATTATTCGAATCTTAAAGATTCAATTGGGTCTAAATTTGCTGCTCGCCATGCTGGATAACTTCCAAATCCAATACCAATTAAAGAGCAAACCAATAGACCATAAAAGGCCCAATCAAAAGGAATGACGGCTGATACATTCATAAATACTGCCACTAGGTTCCCAGCTGCAATACCTAGAATAACACCAACAATTCCTCCAAATTGACTTAAAAATACCGCTTCAGTTAAAAATTGGGTAAGAATATGACCACGAGTAGCACCAATCGCTTTGCGTATGCCAATCTCTTTAATTCGCTCCGTAACGGATACCAACATAATATTCATAATACCAATCCCAGCAACTAATAAAGCAATGACGCTCACTGAAAAAGCGAATATTTTTACGCCACCTGTAAATGAACCAAATGTCTCAATAAGTTCGGTATTAGAAGTGATTTCAAAATCATTTTCTTTATCAGGGGGAACTTTACGAATTGCCCTCATAATACCAATAACTTCATCTTGAGTTTTATCATAATCTTCCGCTGAAGCAGCTTCAACAGTTATACCCAAGGAAGTCCATCTATCAGAAAATTTTTGTAGATAATTTGTGATCGGAATTAAGATGAAATTATCTTGACTACCTCCAAATAATTCTCCCTTCCGCTCAATAGTCCCTACAACAGTATAATTTAATCCCTTGATCTGAATAACTTTTCCTAAAGGGTCTTCGAAGGGAAAAAGTTTATCAACAACATCCATACCGAGTAGACAAACATTTCTTGAAAACTGTATATCATCTTGAGTTAAACTTCGACCATCATCAATGAACGTATTAAGTGTTCTTAGGGCATTTTCATCGCCACCAGAAATTTCAACTGTTTTATTAACAAGTTTATCTTTATATCTTATCGATCTTTCCTGTTCACTATCAACAACACTAACCAATATTGGTAATTTCGCACGCTCTTTTAATAGCTCATATTGTCTATAATCAATATTTTTTCGATTTCTATATTTTGATCTACTACCAGGACCAAATTGTATTGCTGGAGTTTTATTAATAAGAAAAGTGTTAGTACCAAAAACATTTAAGCCAGATTCAATGGAAGTTTCTAAAGTTCTTATAGCAGTCATAACACCAATTACTGAAAAGACACCGATAGATATTCCGAGTAGAGTAAGTATTGCTCTTAACTTATTTTGACGAATTGCTTCTACTGTCATTCTCATGCTTTCACGGAGAACACTTTTTAATTGACTTTGTCCAATCATAAACTATTCATACCGTAAAGCATCTATTGGATCAAGACGAGCTGCGCGGTAAGATGGCACTACTCCTGATAACACACCAACTAATACACTTAATAAGATTGAAGTAAAAGCTAACCATAAGGGCATTGTGGAGGGAAAAAATTTATTAATTACAAAACTCAACCCACTTGCCATTAGTAACCCTATCAATCCACCTATAAGACAAATCGATATAGCTTCCATTAAAAATTGAGTTAAGATCATATTTTTTGTTGCACCTATTGCTTTTCGAACACCGATTTCTTTTGTCCGCTCTTGTACAGAAACAAACATGATATTCATAATTCCAATTCCACCAACTACTAATGACAATATAGTAATAAAAATTCCAGTTCCACCAATTGCAAACTTGATCTGATTATATTGCCTCTCAAATGCCTCAGTTTGATTAATTGCGAAATCATCTTTCTGTGAAGGCTTCAACCCTCTAGTCTGCCTCATAATTCCATAAAGTTCATCTTTTGCATCTACAATATTTTCTGGAGGAACTTTTACGCTAATACGAATAAACCCACGCCTTGAAAACAATCGTACTGAGGTGCCAACAGGTATAATCGCTTGGTTATCTACACTAAAAAGTCCAAGAAATTTTCCTTGTTTTTCCATTATGCCTATTACTCTGAATTTCATTCCATCAATTTTGAGATATTCACCAATAGGATCCTGGTTAACAAAAAGATTTTCAGCAATATCATTTCCTATAATTGTCACACGAGATCCTGAACGATCTTCCCCCTCAGTAAAGAACCTCCCTTGAGCAATATTGGCAGTAATTGTAGACATGTAATCGGTATTAGTCCCAAAAATTTGAGTGCCAGCTGTACTTAACTCTCCACGAGAAAGAACAGCACCTCGCTGCATGACTGGTGCAACAGCTTCTGCATAACTAGATTTTTCTTTTATAACATCCACATATTCAAGTCTCATACGAGGACGATTCCTCACTTCCCACCAATCTGCATCGCCAAACCATTCCCATCGGCTAATAGAAAAAATATCCTTTCCTAAAAAAGCCATGCTTTTATCAAAACCTTTATCAAGGCCAGAAATTAATGTCCCCATTAATGTGACTGATAAAACTCCAATAATTATCCCCAGTGCAGTTAAAATAGATCTTGACTTATTTGAAAAAATTGAAGTCATCGCTATGCGAAAGCTTTCAAGAAAAATAGATAACATCAGTTAACTTCCACTTCATCGCTATTGCTCAAATCCTTTTTGACTCTACCATCAAAAATAGTAATTATCCGATTTGCATGGCGGGCTATCTCTTGTTCGTGAGTAACTAAAATTATTGTGTTCCCTTTTGAGTGTAACTGATCCAATATCTTCATAATCTCAATACCACTTTTTGAATCCAAGTTTCCTGTGGGCTCATCTGCTAGAATGATTGAGGGGTCATTAACTAATGCCCTTGCAATAGCAACTCTTTGACGTTGACCTCCCGATAATTCATTAGGTTTGTGATCCACTCGATCACCAAGGCCAACTGAAACAAGTGCGCTGTTTGCCATCTCTAATCGATCATCTTTTGGAATATTTGAATAAATAAGCGGAACCTCAACATTCCTCAGAGCAGTTGCTTTTGGTAATAAATTAAACGTTTGAAAGACAAAACCAATTTTTCTATTACGGATAGAAGCTAATTGATCATCATCCATCTCATGAACAAGTTCACCACCGAATTCATAGGTACCTTCAGTTGGAGTATCCAAACACCCAATCATATTCATTAATGTTGATTTTCCTGAACCTGATGGACCCATAATCGATATATATTCATTCTGTTGAATTTTTAGATCGACACCATCAAGTGCACGTACGATTTCACCTCCAACATCATAGTGTCGTTTAATATTTGTTAGGGATATAAGATCAGGCATACTTTATTTCAGTTAATTGAAAAACTTTCCAAATAATAAATCAATTATTTTTCTTTTTGTCTTTATCGTCACCCATAGTCACAATTTTATTATGGGATAAATCTTTACTTATAGCTTTGTAAGAACCTGTAACAATCTCTTCGCCTTCATCTAGACCGCTTAAAAGTTCATAATGGGTATCACTAGATATCCCAACCTTTACTGGTCTTATATGGGCATATTTTGTGCCCTTTTTAGCTTTCTTAAATTCTTTATCCGTAGTTTCATCTTCATCTAGTGGCTCATCTCGTTTTACTTTACCTTCTGAATCAGCAATTACAAACACTAATTCCTCAACCTCTCTTTTTATAGAACTATTAGATCCTGCATTGCCACTGGTTGGTCTACCAGACTTCTTTCCACTACTTCCGAATTTTTCAGACCCTTTTTGTCTAACTGTTAAACTCTGTATTGGAATTGCTAAAACATTCTCTTTTTTGTCAGTAATAATATCTGCAGTTGCACTCATACCTGGTCGAATACCATCTGGAACATTTAGCATTCGCACTTTCACCTGAAAGTTTGTGACTTGTTGTTGCGAACCCATTCCTGTAATGTCTGATACATGTGCAATTTCGCTAACCACTCCATAAAATAAAGTATCAAGAAAAGCATCAATTTCAATTTCTGTTGTATCACCAATTGCGACAGAAACCACATCGTTCTCATTCACATCAATGATGACTTCCATCCTTGAAAGATCTGCAATAATCATTAGGTTATCCGCCTGGAACATTCCTCCAACGGCCATTTCACCTACTTCTTTATATATTTTTGTAACAATACCATCTTGTGGCGCTGTAATTCTAGCTTTATCAAGGTCATCTTTTCGCGACTCTAGATTAGCCCTAGCTTGTGCAAGCTGGCTATTTGCAATCTCATAAGAAGCTTGAACAGCTTCCAATTCCTGATCAGAAGCAAGGTTCTGATCATACATTGATTCTACACGTTTCTTACTTGCTAATTCCTGTTTTATACGTGCTTCAGCAGAACGGACAGATGAAGAGGAAGAATTATAATTAGCTAATAATTGTTTTCTATCTAAAGAGATCAAATGTTGACCTTTTTTAACTCGGTCACCTTCTTTTACAGTAATTGAATCGATCCAAGCAGAGGATGTAGCGCTGATTTTGACTTCTGACTCAGGCTGAATTCTTCCACTGGCATTGACTTTTTGAATCACTGTTTTACGAGAAACTTTTTCTGCTTCTACCTTAATGGAATTGGTGTTGTCCTTTCTAAGACTTGCCACAATCATAATCACTAATAGTAAGCCTCCTCCACCAAATATCAGCCATTTTTTCTTTTTACTTAATTTTTGTTTAGCCACTATAATCTCCTATAATTATTTATATTCTAGATCTAAACTACCTAGAAGAGCTTTTAAATTTGTTTGTTCAATATATGCATCATATTTTGAACGAATGAGTGATGATTTTGCTTGTTGAACAGATACTTGAGAGTCCAGAACTTCTAAAATTGTTGTTGATCCTTGGGCATAACGAACCTGTGCCAATTTTAAATCTTCTTCTGCAGATTCAAGTACGGTTTCATTAATTGGAATAATTTCTTCATAATTCTTAAGCCTATCTATAGTATATCTTAGCTGTACGGACAAGTCTTGCAATTGAGTTAAATATTCTGATTCTTGTTTATCAACAGAAATTTTTGCTTTTTGTATTCTAGTTGATATGCTATTCCCAGAAAAAATAGGTATAGATATAGATAGACCAGTGTTAATTCGTTGTTTTTCATTTGTCGAATTCGATAATGCATCACCTATATTATCAGAGCTTCCAGAAACACTAGTGTTAGCACTAATATTTGGCATCCGCGCACCCTTAGCTATCTTTTCATTTATTTCTGCGCCCTTGATCTGAAATTGCTTGGCTTTAACGCTAGGGTTAGACTTTTGGATCAATACAAATCCTGTTTCAAACTCAGGAATTATTTCCATAGGCGTTTCAACTTCTTCAACACTAAAATCAATATCCTTTCCAATAAGACCCATAGAATTTTTTAAGTTCATATAAGCATTTTGAAGCGCTGCATCATTATTAACTAAATCTACTCGAGCTTGACCAAATCGAACTTCTGCTTTCAAAAAGTCTGTTTTCTTTGATGATCC
>ENA-UPTF01002049-UPTF01002049.1-marine-metagenome-genome-assembly--contig:-NODE-2049-length-11976-cov-2.900916_pt1 | contig 11976 bp, 14 predicted proteins | sample MGYA00238166_ERZ767019 | MGnify/ENA primary metagenome ERZ767019 (study PRJEB28930, sample SAMN06266391) | marine metagenome | isolation source: Sea water from 250 m depth | place: Atlantic Ocean... | reverse complement strand
TGCCGTGAATAGCTGAAATAACTGGTTTAGGTGAATCTTCTATCATGTCTTGGACTTCAAAAAGTGAAGGACCTTTAGGAGCTTGTCCAAATTCAGTTATATCGGCTCCAGCAATAAAAGTTCTTCCTTCACAAATCAATACTATTGCTTTAGTGGACTCATCTTCTATGGCCTGTTTTACACCAACATGTAATCCTTCTCTTACATTTGCAGAAAGTGCATTAACAGGAGGGGAGTTTAAAGTTAGGATTGCTATATTAGAATTAACTTCTAAATTGGTTACTTCATTTATTGCACTCATATTCACTCCTTTTTATTGTAAAGAAAACACACTCTAGCTTATGATGAAGCCAATTTAAATATGGATATAGAGAATTCTTCTTCCATGTTGTTGAATTTATCTATAATGAGTTAAACATTGGATATTAGAAAATTGAAAGGTTGGAATTCAGAAAAAAAAGTTAGCAGTAAAGAGCTAGATAGAGAATTAGCTGTTTTACAAGGATTCTATTGGTCTTCTATGGATAATGAAGGTAAAGAATGGAAAAGAAATTTCCATGAGATTAGACAGAGAGACCTAATGCTTTTTACTTTAGGAGATGTAAAAGGAAAGAAAATCCTAGACATTGGCTGTGGAGCAGCTGACTATTTACTTGCAATTGGAAAGCCAGGAGCTGATTATGTGGGCGGACAGGATATATCCGAAGAGGCAGTAAAAAGAGGAAGGCTTAGGCTAGAGAAAGAGAACATAAAAGGAAAGCTGGCTATAGGCGATGCCATTAACTTAGATTTTCCTGATAATTTTTTTGATGGGGTATTTTCTTCTGACTTTTTTGAACACATAAACCTTGAAGTCAAAGAGAAAGTTATTTCAGAAATATACAGAGTGCTTAAACCTGGGGGTAAATTGACTATAAAGACTCCAAATCTCAACTTTTTAAAAGTAGTGATATTTATAAAAAGGATCCTAAATGTTCTAAGACTTAGATCACCATTTATTTACATACCTCATACAAGAAACAATCCAGATAATGAACATCATGGCCTAACCACTCATTCGGAGCTGTCAACTTTACTTGAAGATAATTATTTTCATACCCCAGATATTGTTTATGTTCCTTTAATTCGTAAAGGTTTACCAAAATATATTACTAAAATTTTGTTTGGAAAAAAGATCTTCTCAGAAGCAATAATTCTGTCGTCAAGAAAGGCTGTCTTTTACGGTTTATGGGAATAAAAATCTATTAATTCCTTATTTAATTAAAAATGACAGATTTTTTACGAACACCCGATAAGAATTTTTCTGGTCTAGAAGACTTTCCTTATAAACCGAACTACCACGAATGGAAAGACATGCGTATGCATTACCTAGATGAAGGGCCCAAAGATGCCCCAGTCATGTTACTGCTTCACGGCATGCCCACCTGGGCCTACCTCTACCGAGACGTTATTCCTACCTTGCTGGACTCGGGTTACAGATGTATCGCTCCGGATTACCTTGGCTTTGGTCGATCCGATAAACCTACGGATCAAAATTGGTATACCATTGCTAGGCATACAGAGACCCTGACTAGTCTGATCACGGAACTCGATCTCAAAAACATCACACTCCTTTGTCAGGATTGGGGTGGTCCTATTGGTCTTGCTCAAGCAGTGTTCATGCCCGAAAGATTTTCTCGCCTAACCATCATGAACACCTGGTTACATCATCCTGAATATGAGTATTCTGATGCTCTACGCGACTGGAATCAAAGCTGGCACAAGGGTGGCCAATTTCATCAAGATAAACCCAACATGAGTCTGCTCATTCTTGCCGTAGCGGGTTTACTACCTATTGAGAGTGCAGCTTCAGGTGAGGTTCCTGATCTCAGTGGTGAAGCGCTTAATATGTACACTGGATTCTTTGCGCCCATTAAAGATATGCCGGATGAAGCATACAACGGCATGCGTCGGTTTCCACTATCGCTCTGCTTTGATAATTATGATGGTGGCAATTCTGCAGCTCAAACACACTTTTATCAGACTTTGATGAACTGGCATAAGCCGGTTCATTTTATCTGGGGTTGTTCAGACGAAGTCTTCACAGAGGTCTGGGGACGACAATGGGCTGATCAAATGAATGCCACATTCAGTCCGATTCGGGAAGCGAGTCACTTTCTTCAAAATACCCACGGTAAGGAACTAGCCGATATTCTAATTACTAGAATTTCCGAGGAGTAGTACTTAATCTCGACATTCCTGCTTTTTAAGGATTTTAATTTAAGGCTGAAGTGCCAGTTGTATTTGGTACTTCCATGATGTCTTTCTGATGACTTTGGAGGACCAGATAAATTACCAATACTCTGAAAGCCTTTAAGTAGTGGTGCCCAGAGGTGGAATCGAACCACCGACACAAGGATTTTCAGTCCTTTGCTCTACCAACTGAGCTATCTGGGCAAAATGTGGAGCGGATTGTATACAAATATAGTGTCTTAAAGAAGATGCTATTATTTCAGAGGAGTATATCCTTTTGGTCTAGCGTAATCTTCTCCTGAAAGAAATAAATCCATTTGCGTATTTAACCACTTCCTAGATTCTTTATCTGTTAAATTGATCTGGCTTTCATTTATAAGCATTTTTTGATGATCTAACCATTCTTCCCAAGCCTGTTTAGAGACGTTTTCAAATATTTCTTGTCCTTTAGACCCAGGATAGGGAGGTTGGTCTAATCCAGGTAACTCCTTTTTATATTTTCTACAATTTACTTTTCTTATCATGGTTTTGTTATTTGATAGATTGTTTTCTTAATAGGTGCTGGTAAGCCTAAAGATTCTATATTCTTGTAATTAACCCAGACAGAGTTTTTACATTTCTTACTGCTTTGAACTTTAACAAGATAGGGAATGGCCTCTAAATTATAGTGGCTGAAACTGTGTTTCACTTTATTAAGTCTTTTTATATCCAAATTATCTGTATCAAATATATTGGATAGAACTAATTTTAATTCTTCTTTTTTTTCAGTTTCTATAAATGCCCAAAGACCACCCCATATTCCTTCTTCTTTCCTTTTTTCTAAGAATATGTCACCAGACGGGTCTTGTGGTAATAACCAAAGTACCTTTTTGGTAAGCTTGATTTTTGGTTTAATCTTTAAAGGCAAACTATTCACCAGGCCTTCTTTAAGAGCTGCACAGTCTAGTTTAATGGGGCAGTTTTCACATGAAGGATTAAATTTAGTACAAACAGTAGAGCCCAGATCCATTATGGATTGTGTATAAATATCAATCTTATTATCAGGTAACAAGCTTTCAGAAATCTGCCATAAACTTTTTATTTTTGAAGAAGTCTGAAGATTGCCCTCAATTTTGAAGTACCTTGCCAATACTCTCTTTACATTCCCATCTAAAATAGGGGCCTTTTTTTTGAAACCCAACGCAAGAATAGCTCCAGCAGTAGATCTGCCTATTCCTGGGAGTGTCATTAATAAATCTATAGAATTTGGAACTTTTCCTCCATATTCGCTATGAATTATTTTTGCTGCTTTGTGAAGATTTCTGGCTCTTGCGTAGTATCCAAGGCCTGACCAAAGGCTAAGAACTTTATCGGTATTGGCTTCAGAGAGACTTTTTAGGTTAGGAAATTCCTTAATAAACTTTCTAAAATAAGGAATAACTGTAATAACTTGAGTTTGTTGTAGCATAATTTCTGAAACCCAAACTTTATAAGGAGTTTTTCTTTTTTGCCAAGGGAGGTTTTTTCTTCCATTGGACTCATGCCAATTGATTAATGTAGTACTAAACTCTTTCATTCAAGAAAATCTTTATTTTTAACTTTGCCTTTCGTGTTAATTTTGTAACAAATAGGCATTCCCGTTGGAATTTCAAGCTCCACTATCTCCTGCGGATTAAGCTCATCTAATTTCATAATAAGAGCACGCAAAGAATTTCCATGTGCCACCACTAAAACTTCTTGGTTTTCCTTTAATAAAGGTAGTATGTTTTCGTTGTAATAGGGTATTACCCTTCCAGCAGTCATTTTTAAACTTTCCCCTCCCGGAGGTGCAATATCAAATGATCTTCTCCATTGATGAACTTGATCTTCCCCCCATTTTTTTCTTGCATCATCTTTATTTAAACCTGCAAGATCTCCATAATTTCTTTCATTTAATGCGGCGTTCTCAACAATTTTTAGATTTTCTTGAGCCATTTGTTGCAGAATAATATTGCCCGTTCTTTTGGCTCTTAATAATACAGAGGTAAACATAATATGAAATTTATGACCCGACTCCTTTAAGGCTATACCAGCTTGTAAGGCTTCTTTTTCACCCCTTTCGGTTAAGTTAGGATCTTTCCAACCCGTAAAAAGGTTTTTCTCATTCCATTGGCTTTGACCATGTCTTACCAAAACTAGAGATGCCATTGTGTATTTATGTACAGTTAAAAATATTCAAGAAAGAGATTATTCTAACTCACTAACCTATATAATCACGACCAAAAATGGACACATTATTCCTTTTTATTTATGAAAACCTCTTAGCCTTTTCTTTATTGATTGTGTGCTTAGCAGCATTAATAATCTACGAAAGTAAAAAAGGGGGCACCAAATTAGATCCGACGCAAGCAACCAGGCTAATAAATAAGGATGGGGCAGTTGTTATAGACCTAAGAACCCAAGAAGAGTTTTCTAACGGTCATATAGCAGGATCAATAAATATATCTCCTGACTTAGTTGAGCAACAATTAAATTCTTTAAAACACCCTAAAGAGAAGCCATTAATTTTGATCTGTAAAACTGGAAATAGCTCTAAGGGAACTGGAGATATGCTTGTTAAAAGGGGTTATATGAATGTGAATCGAATTTCGGGCGGGATGGTAACTTGGCAGGGAATTGGATTGCCTCTTTCAAGGTAATACCTAGTCTTTTAGACTATTCCAAGTTCTTTTATCTTCCTGCTGATAGTGTTTCTTCCCCATCCCAGTAGTTTTGCAGCTTCATTTTTCTTTCCCATACTCCTACTTAGAGCAACTTCTATCATTGCTTTTTCAAATTCAGGCATAGCTAGGTTTAAAAGTCCTATCTCTCCCCTGGTAAAAGAGTCTTCTGCCCAAATTTTCAATGTATCTGTCCAATCATTTTTAGATTCTGTGGAGTCCTTTTTTAGATCATTGGGCAGGTCTTCTAATCTTACTTCTCTCGAAGGAGTCATAACAGTTAACCACCTACATGTATTTTCTAACTGTCTCACATTTCCAGGCCAAGAAAGTCTTAAAAAATAATCCTCTACTTCTTGAGAAAGGTATTTTATTTCTTCCCCAAGTTCTTCAGAAGATTGTTTTAAGAAATGTTTACTAAGAGATCCAATGTCTTCCCTTCTTTCTTTTAAGCTGGGAAGAGAAATTTTGATAACATTGAGTCTATGAAAAAGATCTTCTCTAAAAGTACCTTCTTCGACCCTAGTCTCTAGACTTTGATGCGTAGCTGCAATAATTCTAACATTAACTTTTACGGGCTCTCTACCACCAACTCTATAAAATTCTCCATTAGAAAGCACCCTCAACAGTCTTGTTTGAGTTTCAAGAGGCATATCAGCTATTTCATCTAAGAAGAGTGTGCCACCATTAGCCTGTTCAAATCTTCCTATTCTTTTTGTATCCGCTCCTGTAAAAGCACCTCTTTCATGACCAAATAGTTCGGCTTCTAACAACTCTTTAGGAATGTCAGCCATATTTAAGGCTATGAAAGGGTTTTCTTTTCTTGGGCTGTGTTGAAACAAGGCTTTAGCTACCAACTCTTTGCCAGTACCAGATTGACCCACCAGTAAAACAGTTGAATTAGAATGGGAAAGTTTGCCTATAGCTCTAAACACCTCCTGCATTGCTCTAGCTTCTCCTATTATTTCAGCTTTAGGTTGGCTTTCTGTTAGATCCTCTTTTATTTCTTCTATAGTTAGAGCTCTTCTTACAATTTGTACTGCTTCATCTATATCAAAAGGTTTTGGTAGATACTCCCAAGCTCCATGTTCATAAGATTCTACTGCACTTTCAAGATCAGAATGGGCGGTCATTATTATGACTGGTATATCAGGTCTAACTTCTTTTACTTGGTCTAAGAGAGCTATTCCACTTGTGCCTGGCATCTTAATATCAGTTAATATTGTTCCAGGGGTCTCTACTTCTAGTTTTTTTATCACTTGGTGAGCTGATTCAAAGGTTTCTACCTTCAAGCCATTTTCAGAAAATCCCTTTTCTAGAACCCACCTTATAGACTCGTCATCATCAACTACCCAGACTAAATTTTTTTTAGGCATTAATACTCTCAAGTTCTTGTTTATGGAATTGATGTTCTATTGGAATGAGGATACTAAATTCTGTCCTACCTGGCTCGCTTTCGTATTTCATAGCTCCGTTATGTTGAGAGATGATACCTTGTGTAATTGATAGACCTAGACCAGAACCTTTGCTTTTTGAGGATATCATGGGAAAAAAGATTGAATCTTTAAGGTTTTTGGGTATGCCGGGCCCATTATCAATTACTGAGATTTTACAAACTGTTTTATATTGAATTTCACCCAATAATTCTCTATGTAGAACTCTAGTGATAATTCTTATTTCTGGTGATAAAACTTCTCCGTCTACAAGAGACTCTTTTGCATTATTAATAAGATTGAGAAAGCTCTGTTCTAACAGGTAAATATCTATAGAAATTTCAGGGATACTTGGGTCATAGTCTTTAATCAAATCAATCCTGCTTTCAGATAAGTTTTGTTTCAATAAATTTGTAACATTTTCTAGAGGAGCATGAATATTCTGTAATTCAAAAGTCGGTTTTCTACTGGGCCCAAGAATATTATCAACCAATGATGTAAGCCTATCAGTTTGGTTAATGACAATATCAGTGTATTCAGCCAAATAATCTTCAGGAAGTTTTCGACTTAATAATTGCGCTGCACCTCTAATGCCGCTTAAAGGATTTTTGATCTCATGGGCAAGGCCCCTAACAAAGGCAGAAGTGACTTCTTGATTAGTTTGAGATCTAAGTCTTTCTCGAAGTTCATGAGAGTAGTCTTTATTTGTTATCTCTAAGATAAATCCTTCTCCAATTAAGTTATCTTCAAAGGATTGAATATGATAGTCACAAAGCAACTTCTTACCTCCTTTTATAAACAAAAGAGCATCTAGCTTAGCAAAATCTGTTTTGTTATTAAGGCTGTCAAGAAACTTATCCAAGTTCTCTGATTCTTCAAAAAATAACTCTTCCAATCCTTTATTTTTAGAAGCTTTAAGGCTGGTCTCTAACATTGATTGAGCTGAAGAATTAAGGTATTTAACTTTTAAAGATCCATCTAAGAGCAGGATCCCAGTTTTTAGTTCATCGAGATAATGTCTGTTTGATATGTCCATGAACTCTTTTAATGTATGAATAAAAGGGCAGGCCCATTTATTTATTTCTTAAAGAGACAGTTCAACTCAAATCTTTTATTTCCTAAAAACACTTAAGTTAAAGTTCCTACTAAATGCGTTAAGATTTTGTATGGATCAGCATTTGAAGCAGGTCTTCTGTCCTCTAAGTAGCCATTCCAATCATGCTCGAGGGTATATATGGGAATACGAATACTTGCTCCTCTATCACTAACTCCATATGAAAATTCATTAATATTTTGAGTTTCGTGTAGACCAGTTAGCCTCATGTCATTATCTGAACCATAGCATTTGATACCTTCTTTATGCACTTCCCCAAGTTTTTCACACATTGATTTAAAAAGTTCCTCTGAGCCATTCGTTCTCATTTCTTCATTTGAAAAATTTGTATGCATTCCCGAACCATTCCAGTCACCAGTTTTAGGTTTAGGGTGAAGATTGACACAAACACCAAAATCTTCTGCAATTTTGTGTAACAAGTATCTACTTATCCAGAGGTCATCTCCGGCTTTAATACCTTTGCCAAAGCATTGATATTCCCACTGACCCAAGGCTACCTCCGCATTTGTTCCAGAAAGCTCAATGCCTGCATCTAGGCAAGTTTCTAAATGTGCTTCAGAAATTTCTCTTCCTTGGACATTGTTTGATCCAACTCCGCAATAATATTCCCCCTGGGGTCTTGGAGTACCATCTTCCCAACCCAAAGGAGTACCATCCCTATTGGTAAAGAAGTATTCCTGCTCAAATCCAAACCACCATTCGTCAGTTAGTATTTTCGCAGCCGCAGCCCTGGTATTGGAAGGATGAGTTTCGTGTTCTCCTGTTTCTACCTCACACATTACAAGATAATCTGCAAACAAAGGGCAGTCATAAGTCTGCTTTGGAAGTAATAAACAATCTGAGCTTCCTCCCTCAGCTTGTTGAGTTGATGAACCATCGAAAGCCCACTCAGGAGGTGCGTTATCTGTCGTAGTTTTAATTTTACTTCTTATAGAAGGTTCTGGTTGATATCCATCAAGCCACACATATTCATAAATTTTTGTTTCTGACATCTTAGTTTCCTCCATACTTAAATATTGAAATTAAATAATATCATAAAAAAAGCCCTAGTACAGGGCTCTTAATCTATAAATATAGTGCAAATTGCACTAAATTTAATCATACGCACTATTTATGTGCATAAAAAGATTCGGTCTTTTCAGCTAAACCTTCTTTCTTGGAAAAAGCTAACCATTCTGAGAAGAACTTATTCCATTGGTATTTTTCATCTTTATGAAACATATTCTTATTAGGGTATCTATTTCTTGCCCAAAAGACTCTTTTTCCATTAAATTTTCTCACCTCAGCAAGTTTTACATCAAGGTATACAAAAACTTCCATTGTGGTATTAACTAGACTTCTATTTAAAAAACTAGACTGTTTAATTTTAATACTGGAGGTGAATTTAGATTTTTTAGATATTGTTATATCTACTCTGGAATTATTTTCTCCTTCTGGAAGATAAAAATAATAAACTCTAAATTTTTCTATTTCAGGGAAAAGTTTCATAACATGAATGTAGTTGTTTTCATACAATCGAAGAAGTCCTTCAAGATTACTTTTGTTTTCTCCTTTTAACTTAGTGTAGATGTAATGATTCTTAGTCATATGATGACCATAATATTAACGCAGCCACAGATCTATAGGGTTTCCAGGGTTCGGCAATTTCATCAATTGTCAACCCTTGAGGTCTCTTTTTTAAATTTTTTAGTCTCTGAATAGCTACTTGTAATCCTAAATCTGAAGAAGGCCAAGCATCTATTCTGCCCATACAACCCAGAAGATAACACTGAGCCGTCCAAGGACCCACCCCCTTTAATTCAGTTAATTTTTCTTCTACTTGGTAATTAGACATTTTTTTTAAAGCTAAAAAATCTAATTTTTTGGTAAAACAGGCTTTGGCAATTCCTTGACAATAATTTATTTTTTGTTGACTCAATCCAACAGATTTAAAGACCTTATCTTCAACTAATAAAAATTTTTTTGGAGTAAAAGGTACTACAGCCCTTTTAAGTCTTCCAAAAATTGCCTTTGCAGAAGCGACAGACAGCTGTTGTTCTACTACTAGATTTATTAATCCTATAAAACCTGAAGGTCTTTTAAATCTAGTAATTTGATTGTTCTTTATTTTGAGAATCTTTTCTAGATCTGGGTCGATTTGACTAAGATAAGTTAAAGCCTCTTTAAGAGATTCATCGTTTATATCTTGATTCATTCTTATATATTTCTTCTATTACTGTTCTTTTGAAAGGAATCAAAGATCTACATCTAGATTTATAGTTTAGGATTTGTTCTCTCTCCCTTGTAAGAAAATTATCTATAGCTTTTTTGAATCTTAAATCTTTTACCCAATGAACTGAATATGTTTCTATTGGAAGAAATCCTCTTTTTATTTTATGTTCTCCTTGAACGCCAGGATCAAACCTTTTTAATTTGTTTTCTATACAATATTCAATCCCCTGGTAGTAACAAGTTTCAAAATGAAGAGAGTCAAATTCTTCTAAACAACCCCAATACCTCCCATAAAGATTATTAGAATCTTGGAAATTTAAAGCCCCCGCTACATATTCTTTATTGGAAAGATTTTTTGCAAGAACTAGAACTATGGACTCAGGCATTAATGAACACAACTCTAGAAAGAAGTCTAAGTTAAGATAGGCTTGCATTCCTCTTTTAAGATAAGTTAACTGGTAAAAATGATAGAAACTTATCCAAGTTTCTTCACTGATTTCTTCACCAGCTAATCGTTCTAAAGAAATTTCCTGATTTGTAATTTTGGATCTCTCTTTTTTAATATTTTTTCTTTGCCTAGAAGTGAGTTCTGATAAGAAGTCTTCAAAAGATTTGTAGTTATTATTAAACCAGTGAAAGGAATAACTTGTTCTTAAACTAAAACCAGAGTTTAGATAAGGGTCAATTTCGGTTCTTTCAGGAAATAATATATGTGCGCTAGATATTCCAAGTTCATTAGAAATTTGTTCTATTCCATTTTGTACTAAGATACTTATCTCTTCTCTTTTTGTTTCATCATCTAGACAAAGTCTGGGCCCAGTTGCTGGAGTAAATGGAATTGCACTCAAAAGCTTAGGGTAATAATCAAGACCATTTCTATAAAATGCATCAGCCCAAGACCAGTCAAATATAAATTCTCCATGAGAATCAGTTTTTATATACATAGGCATAATGCCTATGATTTTCTTTTCTTCTTTTACAAGAAGATAAAAAGGATACCAACCAGTGTTTTCTCCAACGCATTTGGAATTTTCAAGAACTAATAAGAAAGAATACTGAAGAAAGGGATAACTTGATTTAATTAGATCATTCCAAACTTCTTCATTTATTTTTTTAATGGATTCTACAAATTCTATTTTCATCTCTTAAATTTATTTAAGTTGGGTTTTCTAAAATGCTAAATAGTAGCCAAAACAGATCCAAAAAAAACTGTTATCCCAATCCAATTATTTCTTTTAAAAGCTAAAAAACATTTATTTCTATCATTATCCCTTATTAGTTTGAACTGAAAGTAAACTAATATAAGACAAATTAAAATACTTAAGAAAAAGGAATTATTTAAATTTTCAAGATAAGCGCAAAAAGACCAAAGTATCAGAGAAATAATATGGAATCCTATTACTAATTTTGGAGTGTAGTCTCCAAAAGTTATAGCTGAAGAATGTAATCCTATTAATTTGTCATCATGTTTGTCGCTCATTGCATAGGCAGTGTCATAAGCCATTATCCAAAAGAAACAAGCAGAAAATATAATTAAAGCTGTAGGGGAAATCCTATCTAATTCTGCAGCTGAAACCATTAATATTCCCCAAGAAAATGCTAATCCTAAAAAAATTTGTGGGAGTTTGAAAAACCTCTTAGTGAGCGGATATACAACAGCTATTATTAAGCCAATACAGGCAAATATTAAAGTAAGTTTATTAGTCCAGAATAATAGAGAAGCAGAAATAGTTAATAAAATAAAAAATAGTGTTAAGGCCTCAAAAGATTTAACTTGACCTGTAACCAATGGTCTATTTTTAGTCCTTTCTACTTTGCCATCAAAATCTCTATCAAAAAAATCATTAATAACACAACCAGCCGAACGCATTAAAAAGGTTCCAATACAAAATATAATTACAAGCCAAGGAGTTGGTGAGCCGTCTTTTAAAATTATAAAAGCACTTAAAGTTGGCCAAAGGAGAAGAAAAGTACCAATAGGTTTTTCTAGTCGCATAAGTTTTCCCAACCCAATTAGCTTATCAGTCATTGTTGCTTTTCTGTTTTAAGTATTAAAGAAGGTGTACTTTAGTCTAGGTTGCTAAGAAAGTTGAGTTAGAATGTCGCATTTTATTGAGAAACAAATAAGTGTATTAATGAAAAAGTGGGAATGCATAGTGTGTGGCTTCACGTATGATGAGGAACAGGGTTGGCCTGAAGATGGAATAGAGCCAGGCACTCCGTGGGCAGATATACCTGAAGATTGGGTTTGTCCTGATTGTGGAGTAAGCAAGGAAGATTTTGAGATGGTTGAAATATGAACGCTTTA
>ENA-UPTF01002047-UPTF01002047.1-marine-metagenome-genome-assembly--contig:-NODE-2047-length-11995-cov-2.666303_pt1 | contig 11995 bp, 10 predicted proteins | sample MGYA00238166_ERZ767019 | MGnify/ENA primary metagenome ERZ767019 (study PRJEB28930, sample SAMN06266391) | marine metagenome | isolation source: Sea water from 250 m depth | place: Atlantic Ocean... | reverse complement strand
GCGGGAGCGCTCCCAGAGCTGCTCCCAGTGACAAACATTCGTGGCGAGGACGGCGACCGTTTGGGAGTAGAGGGCGCCACCGACCTCGAGTGGCACGCCGATTATTCCTATGCGGCGACACCCGCAAAGACGAGTTTTCTTAATGCGGTGGAGCTTCCCGCTGAACCTCCCCGGACGTACTTCACCGATATGTACGACGCCTACGCAACCCTCGACCCCGGATTGCGGGCTCGTCTCAGTGGCTTGCGGGCCACGCACAGCATTGCCGACTACATGGCTCAACCCGATAAAGAGTTTGCGGCCAAGGTCGAGCGCGATGAGGTAGCCGGTATTGACCGTCCCGACATCCCTGAGGCTGAGCATCCAGTGGTGGTGCGCCACCCCGACACGGGCGACGAGATCCTGTATGTGTCGCGGGGCATCACCCGTCGAATCGTGGGAATGGAGCGAGCTGAAAGCAGTGCCTTGCTCAAGCAGCTGCATTTGCACGCTACCCAGCCTGATCGGGTCTACGGCCATGATTGGGAGGTAGGCGATTTAGTCATGTTCGACACCCTCGGGACGATGCATCGACGTGACTCGTGGGACCCGACCGAGCGTCGGCTCATGCGGCAGCTCAGCACCGCTTGCGTGATCTGAACATCTAGGCAGGCTACGGGTAAGAACGGGGCTCGCAGGTGCGAGTCTTGTAGGGCTCGCCGCGCTGGATGCCGTTACCTCTCAAAGACGAGAACTAGGTTGAGGGCCGTCGGGCCCTAACGGCCCATGGGGGAGCGGTTGCGATGAGTCACGAACAACGAATGGCGGACGCGGGTATCGAGTTGCCCGAGGGGTACCCACCCGCTGGGCTGTATGTGGGCGCGGTCAGAGTGGGCAACCATTTGCACATTGGGGGGCATGGTCCTGTCCACAATGACGGATCGATGGTCACCGGAAAGGTCGGCGACAGCGTCGACCTCCAGGCTGCCCAGGCCGCGGCCCGGCTGACGGGTCTGCAGATGTTGCACACTGTGCGCGAGGAGCTCGGATCACTCGACGCGGTGGATCGTGTGGTGAAGGTGTTCGGCATGGTGAATTGCGCGCCAGGTTTCAACAACACCCCGGCAGTGATCGACGGGTGCTCTCAGCTCTTTCTTGATGTCTTCGGTGACGATGGTGTGCACACCCGTGCCGCTGTGGGGATGGCCGAGCTGCCGTTCGATATCTGTGTCGAGGTGGAGGCGCTGTTTCTCCTCCGCGACGAGGGCTAGGTTTCAGACCATTCTTATCCTCAGCGGATTCACGCACGAACCTCTGCGGTTTGAAACCAGAGGTACCAGATTCAGCGAATCGGATCCCGTATCGCCCGTCTCAGGATGTCCCGAAGGGTTAGGTCAGTCTCGCGGATGGTGTCGGTCGAGTTTTCGATCAATACTGGAGGTATGGGTGAGCGACTAAAAGACTGCACAGCAATCATTACGGGAGGCGCACGAGGGCAAGGAGCGGCAGAAGCTCGACGCTTCGCCGAAGAGGGAGCCTTCGTAGTGATAGCAGATGTCTTGGATAGCGAAGGGCAAGCTCTCGCAAAAGAGCTTGGTGATTCAGCTACCTTCCATCATCTCGATGTGACGGATGAAGAAAATTGGTCCGCAGTTGTTGGCGGCTTGGTAGATCAAGGCAGATCCATAGATGTTCTCGTAAACAACGCAGGAATTCTCTTATTTGATCGCCTGACTCGATCTTCCAGAGAGGATTTCGAGCGAGTTATGGAGGTGAACTGCACAGGCGTTTTCTTGGGAATGCAGGCTGTAGCTGATGAGATGAAGAAACAGCAGGGTGGCTCGATAGTCAATATTTCCTCGGTAGCGGGCCTCCAAGGCGTTGGCTTCCAGTTCTCCTATTCGGTTAGTAAATGGGCGGTAAGGGGGATGACTAAATCTGCTGCCCACGAACTTGCCCGCCATAACATCAGAGTCAACTCCGTACACCCAGGCTTGATCGAGACAGCAATGCTCGACCAATTCCCAGATAATCTCCAACCGCGGGTTGAGTCTTTGGTTCCGATGGGCCGAAGCGCAGAGCCCACAGAGGTTGCTGAGCTGGTGCTTTGGCTAGCGTCACGAGAGAGCAGCTACTGCACGGGAGCGGAGTTTGTCGTCGATGGCGGACTTTCCGTCGCATAACCCTTGAGTCGATACGACCTTGGACATCGGATAGGTAGAGCTACTGATTGTCTTTATCGGGGCAGACCCTGTAGCGCCCACTCGGAGAAATCTAAATAGTGTCGGGTACAGCCGAGCAGAGTAAATAGAAGGCCTTGTCCGGAATATCATTCAGTTCATGGTCGATTTTCATGCTGACGGGAAACGGTTGTGGAGCACGCTCCATCAACTGGCAGAAATCGGCGCAACCGAAGCAGGCGGCGTGGCAAGAGTCGCTTTGACTGACGCAGATAGAGCCGGTCGAGATCAATTCGTTGAATGGGTAACCGAACTCGGATGTTCAGTACATATTGACCGGATGGGCAACCTGTTTGCGCGCCGGGAGGGTACGGACCCAAACCGTGACCCAGTGGTTATAGGAAGCCACTTAGATAGCCAACCGACCGGAGGAAAATTCGATGGTGCCTATGGGGTAATGGTCGGACTTGAAATCTTGCGTGTATTCGCTGACCACGAGTACGTCAGCAAAGCACCGATCGAAGTGGTCTCCTGGACTAACGAAGAGGGTGCACGGTTCCCTCCCGCGATGCTTGGCTCTGGTGTCTTTGGTGGGGAGTTCTCGTTAGAAGAAGGACTAGGCGCTACGGCTCGAGATGGGAAAGTACTCATAGACGAATTAAACCGAATTGGTTATTCAGGAAGTGACCCTTGCGGGGGACGGCCTGTGGGCTACTACCTGGAACCCCACATAGAGCAGGGACCAATTCTTGAGGCGAGCGGCACCTCGGTCGGCATTGTGACCGGAGTCCAAGGAATCCGTTGGTACGACGCATCTATCAAAGGAGTCGAGTCGCACGCCGGAACGACGCCAATGGACCGACGCTCCGATGCGATGCTGAGCGCAGCTCAACTCATTACAACTATCGACGAAATCGCAAAGAGCCGACCAGAGGGTCGTTCTACAGTCGGAGTAATTTTTTCCACCCCGAGTTCCAGAAACACCGTGGCCGGCACTGTCGATTTGACTATCGACCTCCGACATCCAGATGCCGACGAACTTTCGCGAATGAACGACGAACTGCTTCAAGCCGCCAATTCGACACACCCTCCCGCATCAGTTGAGCAAATCTGGTACTCGCCACCAGTGAAATTCGACGCAGACGTTGTAGAGGCGATCCGCGAAAGCGCAACCCAGGGCGGTTTCGAATCTGCCGACATCGTGTCAGGTGCCGGCCATGACGCTGTGTACATCAATCGTGTTGCGCCAACTGGAATGCTGTTCATCCCATGCGAAGACGGATTGTCGCACAACGAAGCGGAAAACATCACACAAGAACATTCGACTGTTGGCGCGGAAGTGACCCTTCAAGCAGTACTTCGACTTGCAGACTGACGAGCAGCACTGTTACGCAGTTTCTCGCATGTGGTGTACGGCATCGAGGTGAATGATCAGGGGGAGCACTTCCTGGCGGTATTTCACGACGTTGGAAAGCTTTCCGTCACATCTATCCACACGCGTTATGTAGCGCCCACATCACGAAGTATGACTTAGAAGTGGCTTATTGCCTGGGTCCATGATCGCTCGCCTCGAAGAGGCTCAGCAAGCTTGAAGGGGATAAACCCCGTCTGCGATATCGTAGGCAACGCCGTGAGGATCAGAAGAGCGCGGTCGAGGCAAAGCGCAGAGCCGGGGAGCGAGTCATGAAGCCTGTTGACCTTGGGGCAAAGTGAACTGATGGTGGTCTGCCCGACGCTCGAGACTGACCGCCTGGTCCTGCGCCCATTTCGGGACGACGACGCGGACGACTACTTCGCTGTGCTGGACAGCCCGGAGGTGCGACGTTCGCTACACCTCCCCGAGAGCCTGGACCGGAGCGACGCCTGGCAGCAGATGGCGTGGTTCATGGGCCAGTGGGTGCTTCGCGGAACTGGACACTGGGCGTTGGAGGAACGGTCCACGGGAGTCTTCCTGGGCCGGGCGGGCCTCCACCGTCCCGAGCGTCCGGACTGGCCGGGCGTGGAGGTTGGTTGGGTGCTCCACCCCGACCATTGGGGGCGGGGCTACGCCACCGAGGCCGGTGCCGAGGCCATCCGGTACGCATTCGAGGAACTGGACCTGGACCGGATCTACTCGTGCATCCTCCCCGACAACGGCCCATCCCAGGCCGTAGCCCGACGGCTGGGTATGGAGCTGCTGGAGGAGCGCACAATGGCGTACTTCCCGTCGGCCCCCCACGGCATCTGGTCCCGGGCCCGCTGAAGCTGCGGGATCTTGTTGGTTATATGGACGGTCTCCCTGCTTTGCTTTCATGCAGGAAAGTCTTTTCGTCATCTTCAGTCGAGCCGGGAGTCCCGTAGCGCCCGTGGACAAACTGCCTTGGTTGCAGCCGAATGGCTTAGCTCCAGGGTTTCTCGAAGCGCTGCTTCCAAGGTGGGTCTTCGAGTTCGACCGGCGTCCCAATGTCCTGGTCCTGTTGAGCGTCTGATCTGGGCCGCCTTCCTGCCCACATGCCGATTCCGAAGACAGCCAGTGCGAGAAGCAAACAGGAACTCATTTACACAGTCTGGCACCTCCTCGCATCTATTGACACTCTGTCTTTTCAGATCCGCAACAGCACCTTGGGGACGGGGCTTGAACCCTGGAACCCAAAGAACAAGGATTCCCCTAGAACTGCCAAATACCTGATTCTCGAGAACTGGCAGACATGCTGATTGGGAACGCCGCCCCACCTCTGCTCACCGCGGCTGCTGTTGGCGCTCTTCTACGATGAGAAACATAGAACTAGCTCAATCGAGCTATATGGCACCCATGAAACGTCGCAATCACCTCACACTCCTCATTGGCCTGTTGATGATCGTTGTTTTGGGCGGGTGCGCTGAACAGGGCTATCCCATGCGAAGCATCGACGAGTCACCGCCGATCACCGTAAATGACGATGACATGCTCGACCCTAAGTTCAGTGTCCCTGAGACGTTGCCTGATATAGCAGAACCTGCTGTGTCACCCGGGTTTCCTCATATCTGTCAAGCCTGGGAAGGAATCCAGAACCGACCGGATTTACCTGAGATGGAACGACTCGCCAGTCACGACCTCGTCATTTCAACTCCCCACGTTCTTGACCTGGACTGGGTCCGCACCGACGACCAGCCGTATACGGGGTTATCGACAACTCTTGAAGCGACATGGAACGGCAACCCTTCGGTGAAGAAAGCCGCCCTACGCCAACTCAACCCCAATTTCACGTTCGTGGCGACGGTGTACTACCGGGAAGGGCCCTTTGTGGGGGATGAGGACACGATCACCGACCTATGGAAATTCGGTGACTACCCACCTGATTCCCCATTTTGGATTCGAGACGAGGCAGGCGAACCGGTTCCTGCGTTCGGTATGGACGACAATCTCGATGGAGTCATCCAACCCGAAGAGATCCAGTTGGCGTTGGTCGACTTCCGCAACCCCGATCTGATCGAATTGATAGCTCAGAAAGCCCTCGCCCTGGATCAGAGCGACGTGGTTGACGGCATCTTCTTGGACTGGTGGACCGAACACCAACGCACCGCAGGGTCGTTCATTGACTGGGGCGAGTTCTACATGACATTGGAGGAAGAGGTAGAGGCACGACTCGCTATCTTGCGACGTATCCGAGAAGTAGTCAGCGACGATTTCCTGATCGTAGGGAACACCAACCAATGGACGGCGCCCCTGTCAGCTCCATACATGAACGGCATGTTCATGGAATCAGTGAAAGCTGACACGTTTTCGGGATACACAACCGAAGAGTTGCAAACCATAGAGGAATCTCTGTATTGGGGATCAGAGAACCTGAGAGAACCACGGACGAGTTGTCTAGAAGGCTGGAGAGTGGTCTACAACTACGCAGAAACAGACCACGACGCACAGATCGCGGAACGAAACTCTGAAGAGAACCAACGGTGGATGCGCCTCATCACCACTCTCAGCTTGACCCATTCCGACGGAAACGTCGTCTTTGGTGCCGACCCCATCGAGGCACACGCCCACAACTGGTACGACTTCTGGGACGCAGATCTCGGTCAACCTGTGGGACCGAAACGGACCACATACCAAGGCATTGATGGTCTGTTCATTCGAGAGTTCACCAACGGCTACGTCGTCTACAACCGGTCAGGTTCCGCGCAGGAGATCACGTTCCAACACGAAATCCAGGCGGTTTCTCAAGGCCACTCCAGCAACACTCATCTGGTGGCCGACATGGATGGCGAGATCTTCTGGCTCAACAGTTAAGTTCGTCCGAAAAACGCCGCAATCAGCAGGACGAACACGACTGCAAGTACGGTCAAGTTGATCCCGCGGACGAGCAAGCCGCATACGCCCTGTCTGGTCGTCTACTACGACAACCTGCGACGGGGCCTAACCCAATCAGATATGCACCAGAACCAAGAGGAGGGATAGCCAATGCCCTTAGGTCACATCGGCATCAACGTTTCGGACTTAGAAGTGTCTTATTCCTATTACAGCGCTCTCATTCCTTACTTGAGCTATGAGCCATTCCTAACCCACGACGATCAGTTCGCAATCAGACCCGCTGATAACAAGAAGGGAACCTACATATTCTTTTACCCCGGTCAGAGTGTTTACCATCCTGATTCTGCGGGACTACAGCATCTTGCGTTCATGGTGCCAACGAGACCCAAGGTCGATGAAGCTACTTCGGCGGCTCGCAAACTTGGCTCAGAAATCGTTCATTTGCCACAAGAATGGCCGGACTATCCGCCACCTTATTACGCCTCTTTTTGGCGGGACCCCGACGGAATAATGCTCGAAGCTGTTTGCCATAAATAGCTCGCAAAGCCCGACCGAACCCACACCGATAGCCAGTACACGTGTGTGGGGAAGTGACGAGCATCCGTTAGCGACCCATACCCCCCAATGAAGTGGCTGGGGTTGGTCTGAGGATTACCCAGAGAGGCCCGTTAGATTATGACCGTCTTCAGGGCGTGCGGCTGCATAGCCCTGAAGCGACTGAAAGCCCTCACCCAAGGATCTCATTCATCCGACGGTGGGGGTTTTCACCATTTACTCCCGCGCTACTGGATCGCTCGAACCGCGAACGAGGCAATAAGAATCAGACAGAACAGGTACACGTAAACCCAAGAGCGCTTGTCTAAGTGCCGCTTCCCGGCCACCCAATCCTGCCACTTCACTTACGTTTAGCCCTCGCCTATCGCCGAGCGCCCCTGCGCCCAGCCCTACGATACTTGTGTTTCAGACCCTGTCTCCAAGCACATTCGATAGCGCCCCAGAGGTGCCCCTAGACTTAATAGGATCGGGGACCGGGATACCAGGGGGAAGAGATGGCACTCACCGAACTCTCGGCAGGCCAGCATGCCGCTGCGATGGCGGACTACTTAGCCGAACGCAGCGACGCGGCCACCGCGCTCGGCAGCCGCGGGCCGGTGCGCTACGACGCCGACGGCAACCTGCACCCAGACATCCTCGCCGAGTTCGAGACCAACGGCTTCTACATTTTCGAGGGCGTTATCGATCACGACGAAGTCACCGAACTACGCAGCGCCGTCGAGGACACCATCGAGCGCGCCCCGTCTCCCCCCGACTCCGACACCGACGCGCAAGGCCGCCCCGCACTCGGGCTCGACTACCCGATCAGTCCGTACATTTTCATCAAACCGTTGTCTGATCCTTGGGGTGGCACCAAACTCTTGAGCGGCCGCCATCCGGTCAAAATGACTGAACCTACCCCCGATGACAACGCTCCTGACCATGTGGTTCATCTGCTCCTGCAGATGTGCACGTCGATGCCTGCGGCCCTTCGCCTGTATGGGCACCCGGACCTCTTAAGTATCGCTGAGGCCATCAACGGACCGGACTTCGTGCCCTACAACGACTCCATCTTCGTGAAGAAGCCCGGAATGGGTGGGTCGGTTGCATGGCATCAGGATGGCGCAACCCACTGGGATAACCCCAACTGGCATCCAGGTATCCACGGTTTCAACTTCCAAGTGCAGCTCTATCCCACTACCCCCGCTAATGCCTTGTGGATTGTGCCCGGGAGCCACACTGAGGGCCGCATCGATATTCGAGCCCTCGTGGCAGCGAACGAAGGCGGCGAGCGCCTACCCAATGCGATCCCACTAGTGGCCGACGCGGGCGATGTGACCATCGTCAGCCGACAGATGCTGCATGGCTCGTTTGCCAATACCTCGCCGGACCCGCGCGTATCCATCACTTTCGGCTTCTATCCCCACTCGTCAGTGTTGGGTGTTTCGGGTGGGCTCAACATCACACTCGATGAAAAAAAGGGCGGAGACAAGGTCTACGACGCAGAGCACATCCGGCGTCGCTCAGCGGTGGTGCAAGTGGCATTGGACGCCCGACAACAAGCGCGTCCTGACGAGCGGCGCTACCGGTACGCACCCTTCGCCGAGGTCGAAGACGAGTACCGCTACGGACCTGAGACCATTGCGAGCGTGCTGAGCGACTACACGCTCTATGACATCGCCATCTAAACCAAATAGGCTCACCAACCAACGGCCTGGTCTTCGGTGGAGTTCCCTGGACCGGTGACTTCGATCGGCGTTGATCCAAAACGACGGTATTTATTTAAGCTGGCGTTGGGCAGGTAATAGGCGTTCTAAGAGAAAGTCGATGGTCCGGTTTTTGACATTTGGTAACAGTTAAGGGGTTCTGGCTAGGGTGTCCAGATCTCAAAGAAACGAAAGGTGTGGTGGGAGAAATGAAAATCTTTCAGCGATTGATGCAACTTCGCCCCGACAGTGTTTACGAAGGTTCAGGCAAGGTTGTCGAGGCAGTTAATTACATTAATGCCAATAGTGACTTAACAGCTTACGGTTGGCAGGCTGTGGCTGGTTTACCAGTGGGTGCCGTAGGGGTCAGCATGCGATTCGAAAGTATGGACTCTTTGCTTTCTAGTCAGACTGCTCTAGTTGAAGATGCTGGCTATATGGAGATAGCCCAGTCGGCACAGGAGATGTTGGCCGAGCCGGCTCAGGACTGGATTATGGACGTAATAGCTGCCTCCGACGATATGCCAGCAGATCCCTCTGACTTCCTTGCGAACACGGTTGCGCGAGCTCAACTTGACAATGTTGGAGCCGCCATTGACTGGAGTCAGCGTTGGGTCGCTATGGTTAATTCACTTGCTGGCACCCCAGCTGCTGGCTTGATGAGCCCACATGGCGAAGGCGGCGTTTCCTTCGCTCAGTTGCTGTATTACGACAGCCTGACCCAATATGAGGAACGTCAGACGCCGGAAGTTTGGTCGATGGTTGGCGGGAGCTCTCTTATGCGAGAAGGTTTCGCTATCTTCGACGAGGGTTCGAATACCTCTGCTTTGATGCGTCGCATAGCTTAAGAATTCACTCAACAGAGATCCTTAGACCCGGTTCGTGATGAAATACGGGTATGAGGATCTCTGTTGCTTTTCCACCCATTCCCGAAACCCCCACCCATATCGAACTTGCTGAACAACTTGGTTATGAGACCGCCTGGGTGTACGACACTCCAGCCCTTCAGTTAGACGTATGGATGATTCTGGCATTAGCGGCGAAACGCACCGACCGAATCAAACTCGGTCCAGGAGTTCTGATCCCGTCTCTCCGTCATCCAATGGTGACCGCGTCTGCCATAGCGACTCTTGTCGATTTAGTGGGTGAGGAGCGTGTGATCATCGGCGCCGGAACCGGGTTCACCGGGCGACGTGCAATGGGCCAAAAACCTCTCAAATGGGCCGAATTCCCAGAAATGATTGAACAAGTACGAGCCCTATTGAGAGGCGAGACGATCATTGTTGATGGCAAGTCGGCTGCAATGCTGCACTGGGATAGCCAGGCACCAGATCGACCGATTGAAGTGCCATGGATTCTGGGTGTTAACGGTCCCAGAGGACTGAATACTGCAGCTGAAATAGGGTGTGGTGTTTTCACTTCGCGACCTCGTCCCGATGCCAACTACGAAAAACTTGACGACGTGATTTTGTTGACAAGCGGAGCAGTTATGAGTGGAGATGAAACGGTTGACTCTCCACGCGTGATCGAAACAGCGGGACCATGGGTGAGCGTCGCCTACCACGCGTTCCTAGAACAGAACGACCAACGTTTAGAAACACTGCCCAACGCGCAACAATTCAGAGAACTGGTCGAACAAGTCCCTGAAGATGAACGTCACCTTCATGTCCATTCAGGACACTTGACACATCTCAACGACATCGACCGTGAAGTCGTTGTCGGCGATTCGATGTTCCTTTCACCGTTCACTCTGCCCGAAGCCGAGGTCAAAGATCGTATAGATCAACTCGAGTCACAGGGGATAACAGAGATCGCTTATCAACCGATGGGTGACATAGAACGAGAAATGCGGACATTCGCGTCAGCGGCGGGTTTGACTTAGCTGCGAGCTGCTTTAACGGTGTCAGCAATGGCGTCCGGGTCTGGTGGTGCTCCATAGAACATCATGGTGGACCGGTCAGCGAACTGGTTTCGCTCTTTGAGTTTGGCCCCGACTTGTTGAGGAGTCCCCGAGACACAAAGCAGATCAACGAGTTCATCATCGATCCTGCTTGTCATTTTTTTCCAGTCGCCCTGCTTTGAGAGCTGATTCAGTTCGGGTTGCAGATTCTCGTAACCGTGGAAATCTAAAACACCGGCATAAGCAGGAGTTGAACCGTAAAAGGCCAGTTGTGCTGCCGCTTTGCTACGCGCATCTTGCACTTCTGCGTCGTCGCGGCCCATAGCAACAATCGTGAGACACGCCACCGTCACGTCCGTGGCTGTGCGACCCGCTGATTCGGCAGCGTTTCGTAACACGGGAAGGGTTTCCGCTTCCATATGGTCAGGTGTGTGGAACGGATGAACGAAAAATCCGTCCGCCGATTCGCCGATTGTCTCGACCATCTTCGGACCAACCCCAGCCACATAAATCTGAGGCCGATCTACGTCGAGTGGACCTGGACTGAAGAACGGAGTCATCAGGGTGTGGGTATAAAACTCGCCGCGAAAGTCGAGCTTTTCGCCTGTCTGAAAGTTGTCCCAAATAGCGTGCAGGGCAGCAATATATTCTTTCATTCTCGCGGCGGGCTGCGACCAGCTTTCGCTGTAGCGCTTCGTGATATGTGGCTTTATCTGAGTTCCCAATCCTAAGATGAAGCGGCCGTTTGATAGGCGCTGCAAGTCCCACGCCGTTACAGCACACGTCATGGGATTACGAGCAAAAGCGACGGCTATAGCTGTGCCAAGTTGAATGTTGTCTGTTTGTTGAGCAGCGAGCGCCAGTGGCAGAAAAGGATCGTGAGAGGCCTCAAAAGTCCAGGCAGCGTCCAGTCCCATTTGTTCAAACGTCACTGCTTCAGACGCGCACCCGTCAGCCGAGGAAGCGGTGGTCGCGCCGTCAATTATGAATTCTGTCATCGTGTCCTTTGTGGCTCAGTCGCCGTACCAGTCGACACCGCCTTGACCGTTTTGGCGGGCTATCTCTGCCTGGGCCATGGTCAATTTGGCTAGCTGGTTCATGTGAACCTCGTCTGGTCCATCGGCGATCCGCATTAGTCGTCCCATGACGTACATTTCGGCGATGGGTGTGTCGCCGCTGACTCCCTTACCGCCGAAGATCTGCATGGCTCGTTCAGCAACGTCGTGCGCGAGTTTCGGTCCAACGATTTTCACCATAGAGATGTAATCACGGGCGCCCTTAGCTCCTGATCTGTCCATTTCTGCGGCCGCCTTAAGCACTAACAGTCGAGCTTGTTCAATGGCGCAACGTGCTCGAGCGATGTCTTGGCGAACCGAAGAGAAGTCTCTGAGTTTGCTGCCGAAAGCTTCGCGTTGCTCAGCTCGGGTGC
>ENA-UPTF01002045-UPTF01002045.1-marine-metagenome-genome-assembly--contig:-NODE-2045-length-11996-cov-10.638896_pt1 | contig 11996 bp, 11 predicted proteins | sample MGYA00238166_ERZ767019 | MGnify/ENA primary metagenome ERZ767019 (study PRJEB28930, sample SAMN06266391) | marine metagenome | isolation source: Sea water from 250 m depth | place: Atlantic Ocean... | reverse complement strand
CATAAAACAACGCTAATGACTGGAAGTGATATAAGTGGACTTGACAAGATCAAAATAAAAATCAATTTGTTTGTCCGAAGATTAAATATTATTAGATTCTACTCAAGGTTTGCCCTTGAAGTTTTGAAGTGCGCATCCATGTACTTATTTTTCTTTGGATATGATGAGGCTAGCTATCTGGATAAACTTTACGCTCAACTTCTCGGCAGAGAAGCCGATCCAACCGGCCACAAAAACTACCTTGATAAAAGAAAATTAAGCTCCAACTACCGTTGGCGGGTTCAAACTCTGCATGATATAGCTCGGAGTCCCGAGTTCAGGGCAAGAATTAGCCGCATGGTTATTGGAAAAGATTTCAATACCTGCCATCACGAGGCCAGAATGATTTGGATACAGACCAGAATCCCACAAGCACAAGATATACTTGATCTTGGTGGTTCATGCACCTACGACAAGGATGGCGCCCTAATCGTGATGGGATACCCGTACAAATTCCGAAAAATAACCATCATCGATTTTCCACCTGATGAAAGGGTAGCCTCTGCCCACTCTAAACTTGCAGAAGATAACCACATAGCAAAAAATGGTGCATTAGTTGAGTTTGTCTATGATTCGTTTGTAAACCTGGCACCATACAAATACCAATCCTATGATATGATCTTTGCAGGGCAGGTTATTGAACATGTTACTCTTGAAGAAGCAGAACATATTTTCCAGGAGTGCCATCGCATTTTAAAACCTGGAGGGACATTCTGTCTCGATACTCCTAACAGGATCATAACCCGACTCATTACTGGTGATTTAATTCATCCTGAACATAAAATAGAATATGAACCAGCACATCTTGAGAGTATAGCCAATCAAGCAGGGTTCTGCACAATAGAAAAAGGTTCGATCTCACCTATGCCATTGAGTTATGCAAAGAAAAAGTTTACTCCACATGAAATCAACAATATTGCCATCCAGGAAGAAAATCCAGAAAACGGATTCTCTTTTTATTTAACATTAGAAAAAGTCCAGATATGATATCAGGCGGCCGTTTTCTCAAATCCGACCGCATGTTCCCACTACTTAACCTCTGTCTTCCCAAAAAATATTTTGCTCTTTATATCATTTCTCGCATAGAGGTTAGGAGTCTTGGGATTGAAATACAAAGGAACAAGATCGTGTAGATTCACTTGAGATTCGTCAATCATTTCAACTGTCCTATTGTGCCTTCTTTGCTGAACTGATTCTTCAGCAAATGAAGATGTCTTAATCCCAGATCTGGGGTGTTTTGTTCTCTAATTTTTTGACCACCGCAAAGGTTGCACCTCTGCGTTTGAACTCAAAGACAGTTTGGCCTTGTATGGCATGATGTTGGTTCAACCTGGTCGTGGAAATATGAAAGTCCAGTTATAGTGGGACAGGTGAGTTTTTTTAGCCTTAATATTAGTGATTTAAAGGCAAAAAGAGTGAGATGGTGCACCCGGTAGGAGTCGAACCCGTGGCCTACGGAACCGGAATCCGTCGCTCTATCCGGCTGAGCTACGGGTGCATAAATTGAGTGGAAGAAGCTGACTGTTTTGCCCGGCCGAGCATTTCTTCAGCCGGTTCACAGCATAGCAATTCGTCGCTGCTATGACCATCATGTTTTGCACTGGCAGACACCACACTGATTTTTCAGGCATGAACAACCGGCAGTTCGTTCCAGCAGGTTGTAAAGGCAGGACTGCGGGACTTGCTGCGTGCCCTCCAGGCTGAACTTCCGGAAGCAGAGGCGGAGACCACGGTGTAGCGCCCGAACCTGGAATTGATGTTTTTTATGGCCCACATCAGTTCCGGAGACCTGCTGACTTTGTGCTCGGTCTCAAAAAGCTGTTCCGGAATATTTTTTACCGGCACAAGATCATGCAGAAGCACGCCGACCCTGTGGTATTCAAATCCGGGCTTAAAAACCTTCTCCAGCGCACGCTGGGCCACGGCATTCAGGTGAAGCATATTATCAGTAGCACCCATTTCAACAGAGGCCGAAACACTGCGCTGGGCAATGTTTTTGCGGAAACGGTTTGTTGACAGATACACGGTGATGGCTGAAGCAGCCTGCTTGTACTTCCAGAGCCTTCCTGCGGCATTTTGCACAAAATGAGTCAGCGCCGGCCTTATATCTTCCAATTCCTTCAGCGGTGTGCCGAATGAGCGCCCGCACATCAGTGACTTCCTTGATTCTTCGGGCTCCTCCAGCTCCAGACAGCTTTCACCGCGCAGCTCCAGGACTGTGCGCATCAGCACCACAGAAAAACGTTTTTTAATCCACTCAGGATCGGCGTCCCTCAGCTGCCCGGCGCTGGTGATGCCGAATTCAGCTAATTTCCTGCTGATCTTTCTGCCGATTCCCCAAACATCTCCTGTCTCCATTTGTTCCAGCGCCCTGCTGAAACTTAAGGGCTCAGTACCGATGCATACTCCAGCTAATTCCGGGCGGCGTTTTGCCAGCCTGTTGGCAACTTTGGCCAGTGTCTTTGTGGGTGCCGCTCCTATTGAAACCTGAATTCCCGTGTGACGAAGCACCCTGCGTCTCACAAGCTGACAGAGCTCCACCAGTCGGTCCCGTGATAAACCGGAAACATCCGCAAAAGCCTCATCGATGCTGTAGCGTTCTAAATTGGGCAAAAGCTGTTCCAGTGTCTCCATAACACGGCTGCTCATGTCACCGTAAAGTGCGTAGTTTGAGGAGCGTATCTGCAGCCCGTGGCTCCGTACAAATTCCCGAACACTTCCGGACAGTACTCCCATCCCAATCCCAAGTTTCTTTGCTTCGGCGGAGCGGGCAATCACGTTGCCGTCATTGTTGGAAAGCACAACCAGCGGTTTTCCCTTCAGTTCCGGCTGGAATACCTGCTCGCAGGAGGCGTAAAAATTGTTGCAGTCAATCAGGGCAATCATAGCTTCTTCAAGGTCCAGCAAACCACTCCCCAGACGGAGAAGTCCATTTCTTCAGTAATCGTGATTGGAGGATAATCCGGATTCTCAGCTTCCAGCACCACCGTTCCATTCCGTTTAGTAAAGCGCTTGATGGTAAATTCAGAATCAATCACAGCCACCACAATGCGGTTTTCCCAGCTTTCAATGCTGCGGTCCACAACCAGGATGTCTCCGTCAGTAATGCCGATTTCCCTCATCGACTCCCCGGCTACACGCACGAAAAAAGTGGCGCTTGGATTGTCAATCACCAGCGTGTTCAGGTCAAGCCTCTGCTCCAGATGATCCTCGGCGGGAGAGGGAAAGCCTGCCTGAACCCTGTTGTCATAGTATGGCAGCTCGATGCTCCGTGAATCATCCGCCAACCAGATTTCGCTGATTGATCCGTCTGATTTTATCGGCAGTGCCGGAGGTTTGTATTCAGTCATACCATTTTCATGACTAAGATTGCTAACAGAAAAAGCTGTTCGTTTTTATAAGTGAAGTGCATTCGTAAAATGACTTGCTTACATAAATTGCAATTTATTTTACAATTTATGACAAGTTAAGCGAGATTAAATTGTTCTTGACAAGGAAAATGAAGTTATTCAGGAAAACTCAAAAATTCTGTTCCTGTAACAGGATTCACTGAGGAGACAGGGCCCGGTAAATCAACCCTGCAATTTCACTCTCAAGCGGAAATGAAAGCATCCCCATCACCGTGTAACCCAGCAACCAGGGCATCAGGTAAAACCGCAGCATGTAAAAAAACCAGGCCACATAGAGCGGAACCAGAGCAGGCAACAGAAAGCCCGGAGTGACTGGAGCAAAAAAACGGAGCAAAGGATTGGTGGAGCGTACAAAGAAACGCATGAAGAAAAAGGACGAATCTTCAGGAAGAAAAAACCCCATCGCCGTTCGTCCGATCAATGTCCACATCACTACCCCGGAGATATAATCCAAGGCAATGACCCAAAGCGGAAAAACTTCCGACACAGGGTCCATCGATACAACTTCATCAAGGAGTTAAAAAATTTCCCGGGGCAGGAACCCCGGGAAAAAACAAGTTTAGTTTACAGGATCAGTGAGATGCCGCAAGAACGGTTTCACCCTTCGGAATTCTGACTTCATCAACCATCTTCTGGGTCGCTTCATCAGGTTCTTCCGTGGCAAGGCTGACCACAATCATGACCACTAGGTTAACAGAACAGCCTATGATCCCAAAACGAAGGTGATCAATACCCAACCAGGGTTCCATTCCTCCCCAACGCACCATGTAGAGATACCAGGTTCCTGCCAAGAATCCACAAAGCATTCCTGCCACGGCTCCCTGACGATTGGCCCTTTTCCACCAAACACCCAGAACCAGAGGAAAGAATAATCCCGACATGGCAAAGTCGAAGGCCCAGGCGACCGCACCAAGGATACTGGTCAATTTCAGACTTGCAACAAAGGCACCTGCGGCTCCAAGGACTACCAGCAGAATACGGGCGACGACCAATCTTTTTGCAGTTTCTGCGGTTGGATCGATGATCTTGTAGTAAAGGTCATGGGAAAGAGCATTGGCAATTGCCAGCAGCAAACCATCGGCTGTTGACATTGCAGCTGCCATTCCACCCGCCGCAACCAGTCCTGAAATTACATAGGGAAGTCCTGCTATTTCAGGGGTCGCCAGGACCACGATATCCCCACGCATAAAGAACTCGTTGATTTGCAGGATTCCATCCCCGTTGCTGTCTGATATTGCCAGAAACTTGACCGCACTCCATTTCTGGACCCAATCGATGGCATTCACTTCGGCAATTGTTTTACCAATAATCCCTGATGCCAAGTTCGGATCAAGGATCTGAAGCTTGGTAAAGGTCGCCAGAGCTGGTGCGGTGAAATAAAGAAGGAATATGAAAAACAACGACCATGCCACTGAACGTCTCGCACTCTTCACCGAAGGGGTGGTGAAGTAACGCATCAAAATGTGCGGAAGAGACGCCGTACCGGCCATCATACAGAAAGCAAGGGTCACGAATTTCCAGGCCTCCATTCCACCACCGGCCGCCACGAATGGCACAGTCAGCGCCTTGAGGCCAGCAAAAGACTCCGTCGGTTTGAGCACCCCCACCTGATGCAACTGCTCCAGTTCCGTGACTCTTTGCACCGCATCACCATAGACCAGTTGAGGGATGAGTCCGAAATCCTGTTTGTTGGACATCCAGATAACCGGTATTAGATAAGCGATGATCAGGACAATGTACTGAGCAACCTGGGTCCAGGTGACAGCCCGCATCCCACCGAGCATAGAGCAGAGCAGAATCCCGAATAACCCAAACCAGACTCCAACTTCGAAAGGAATCTGCAGGGCCCTGGATGCAATCGTTCCGGTAGCATTGATCTGTGCTGTCACGTAGGTGAAGGACGCCACAACCAACACGATCACGCCCATCAGCCGTGCCAGGTTTCCTCCATAACGGGTTCCAATAAAATCTGGTACCGTATAGCAGCCGAATTTACGTAGGTAAGGCGCCATCAAAGAAGCCACCAAAACATAACCTCCGGTCCAACCCACCAAAAAGGCTAAATATCCATGACCACCAAAATAAATTCCGCCGGCCATTGCGACAAAAGAAGCTCCGGACATCCAGTCCGCTGCCGTAGCCATTCCGTTGAACAAGGCTGGAACCTGACGTCCTGCCACGTAATAGGCTTCCACCTGCATCGTCCTCGAAAGCCAGCCGATTCCCGCATATACCAAAACGGTAAATACGATGAACAGAATTCCAATCGTTTCGGCACCTAAACCCATCTGTTCAAGGATTGCCATCAAGATGATGAAGGCAATGAAACCACCCGTGTACAAGCCATAAATTTTGGGCAGCATTTCAATAAAGGGCTTTTTTGCTTGTTCCATTTTTCTCTCCTCTATTGTTCTTCTGCTAAACCATATTTATCATCAATCTTCTCCTGCTTGATGTTTAAAACCACAATCAGGACAACAAAGATGACTAGAGAACCCTGTGCGGCCATGTAAAAGCCGAAGGGCCATCCAAAGAATGTAATTGAGTTAAGGGAATTCGCGAAAAAAAAGATTCCCATAGAAAAGATGAACCACAGGATTAAAATCCATGTGGTCAGGCTGCGTGTTTCAGCCCAATGCTGTTCAAGGTTATCCATGATGGCTCCTATCTGGTCTCTATCCCTGACCAAGGCAGCAATGAAAACCTCCCATTGATTCATTTCAGCGGGAAAATTTTCGCCGCTTGTTAAATAATTGGGTTAAAATATCAAAAGTTTATTTTTTTTACAACAATTTTATGAGAAATTGTTTAACAGATCTGGTAGAACGGCTTTATTGCGCTTTTTAATGTAAATGATCATATAAAATGTTCAGAGGATTGTTAAAACTTGTACTTCCATTAATAAATTTTTTAGTGCGGCAAAATCGGATTGAAGAGGTTGAATCCCTCAGGTCTTTTGTTTCAAGCCGGTCCAGTTATATGGCGCAGGTCAGTCTTTATGGATACCTTAAAGCCCGGGCCGGTACGCAGTATGTTTCTCTGATCAAGGATCCGCTTTTCGCATCCTCGATGAAAACCGCGCGTAACCGGATTTTTTTTGCCTGCCTGATGGATTTGACCCTGCATGTGCTCAAAACAATTCACGCCCGAAAACAGCAGAATTTTCAAAATTTAGATCCATTTGCCCGTCAATTTTTTATCCAAACCCTGGCCAAAGCCCCTGAAGAGGTTTTTGAAAGCCTGGAACGCGAGAAAGTCATCCTGGAGTTCGAGAAACACTTGAGTAGACATAACTGGTCCGGTACTGATGATTCCCATGAATCTTTTTCCGGAAGCCGATCTGCCCTGCTGAAATGGGCACCGGTTGTGGAAGAATTCAAGATCCAGGACGAGGAAATCGTCTCGAATTCGATCCATTTCAAATGGTTGCGGGTCTGCCAGGAATTTGAAAAACTGACAGACTTTGAAAAGATCCGGCTTGAAACCGACCCAGATCTTCCTGATCTAGAGAAGGAAGTCCCAAAAGATTCGTGAATACCCCGAAATTGGGGTGAGGCCTAGTGTGCCCCCGGAGCATCTAGCTCCTTCATCTCAATTAATCTATGCTGTTTTTTTACTCTTCTAACTAAAAATGTTTTCATAAAGTTCATCCTCCAACTCTCTTCATTATTGCTTTTCTTTCTTCATCTGTCATAAATTTCCACTGCATAATTTCTTTTATAGTTCTGCCACACCCTTCACATATATTCGTTATTTCATTCAACTTGCAATTATTGATGCAAGGACTTTCAAAATTTAATTTGTTCATTTTTCTGATATGAATAATTCTAAACTAATAAAAACTGACTACATTATAATATGAATAATTCTAAACTAATAAAAACTGACTACATTATAATAGGCTCTGGAATTTCTGGTCTTACAACAGCTAATATTCTATCAAAAAATGGCTTAAAAACTATAGTAGTTGATAAAGGGAGAAAAGCAGGCGGTAGAATGAGTCATGGAGTAATGAATCGATCTGAAGTTAAAGTAAATGATTTTGAATATGATCATGGGGCACAATTTTTTACAGCAAGATCAGATGAGTTCAAAAAAGAGGTTGATGTTTGGTTAGAAAAAAAATGGATAAAAAAATGGTGCAATGGATTTAGTAAAAATGATGGCTATCCTAGATATATAGGAATTGAAGGAATGCATTCATTACCCTTAAAACTTTCGGAAAACTTAAATGTTTTTCAAAAAACAACAATAAAAACGCTGAAATTATTGAAAGATGACTGGTTTTTAGAGAGTTCAGACAACATAAAATTTTCTTCAAAGTATTTAATAATGACACCACCACTGCCACAAACGATAAAATTACTATCCAAACATATTTATCTTTTTGATAAAAAATTTTTAGAGGAAATTAAAAATATTAATTATGACAAATGCATTTCTTTAATGATGAGCATAAAAAAAGAAACAAATATTAAATTTCCAGGAGCAATGCAAAAACCAAATAGTTTTTGGGATTTTGTAACTGACAACAAACTAAAGGGGATCTCAAAAAAACATTGTATTACTGCCCATGCATCAGCATCATTCAGTGATTCTATTTGGGAATTTAATGATGAAAAATGTAAGAGTATCATGCTTGATGAATTAGCAAAATTAGTTAATTTTGATAAAATTGAAACAAAAATTCATAAATGGAAATATGCTAAGCCAAAACATGTTTTAAATTATTTCTTCAAACAAGCTAAACATAATCCGAATTTAATAATCACTGGTGAAATTTTTGGGGGAGCAAAATTGGAAGGAGCTTTCCTTTCTGGAATTAATACAGCGAATTACTTAGTAAATAATAGAGTTGTAGGGCTGTGAAAAATACTAAAACTTAATTATGAAAAAAGAATCGGTTTGGGATTATCCAAGACCTCCTCGTCTAGAACCTTGTTCTAGAGAAATAGAAATTATCTTCGGAAGCATTATTGCTAAAACTAATAATTCTTATAGAGTCCTTGAGACAAGCCACCCTCCTACTTTTTATTTACCTAGATCATCCTTTAAGGAAGGTGTATTAATACCTATTCATTGGAAAACACTATGTGAATGGAAAGGAGAAGCAGAATACTTTGACATCAAATCTACTGATGGAAGAATTTCAAAGAAGGGTGCTTGGAGCTATAGTTCCCCATCACATGATTTCATTAAAATTAAAGGATATGTTGCAATATATCCAAATTCAGTAGATTCATGTTTGTTAAACAAGGAAGAGGTAAAATCTCAAGACGGTGATTTTTATGGTGGCTGGATCACTTCAGATATTGTAGGGCCGTTTAAAGGTGGAGTTGGCTCTTTTGGCTGGTAAATAAGCTATTTTAGAGCCAATTTTTTAAATATGTTTAAGCCTGCACTTCAAAATTCATTTCGTGCTGCATTAATGATGACTGCGGCAAGTTGTTTTATTGGTATGACTGCCATACTCGCTAAGACTCTGGGTCAGGGTTTCAATGGAGAATCTTTGCATCCTCTTCAAGTTAGTGCGGGACGTTTTGGCTTTGCATTGCTAACCATATTAATTTTTTTGTTAATTAAGCGTTACAAGTTTGAAAAGCCTCATTATCTAATTCATTTTAGTCGTTCGGTTTTTGGATGGATTGGTGTTACTTGTATGTTTGCTGCAGTTACATTAATTCCCGTTCCAGATGCTATTTCTATAAGTTTTCTCAATCCAGTATTTGCAATGTTTTTGGCACTTTTAATCTTAAAAGAAAGAGTTGGTGCATTGCGTTGGTCGGCTGCCGGAATAGCATTAGCTGGTTCTATCATTCTTTTGAGGCCCGGTTTTGATGGTTTTCAGTTAGGTTCTCTTATAGCATTCGCAGCTGCATTATGCTTTGGAATAGAAGTAATTCTTATCAAAAAACTATCTGGAATGGAGGCCCCCATACAGATCCTTTGCATAAACAATAGCATCGGGTTTGTAATATCATTAACAGCAGCATCTTTCGTCTGGGTCAATCCAAGTAGCCTTCAATGGGCAGAATTGCTGGCATTGGGAGTAATCATGGTTTCAGCACAAGCATTATTTATTCAAGCAATGCGGAGCAGTGATGCAAGTTATGTTTTACCTTTTTCTTACCTTTCCCTTGTATTTGCTACTATTTATGATTTTTGGATTTTCAAAAGCCAACCGGATTGGATAAGTTACTTAGGAGCATTCACCATAGTATCAGGTGCGATAATTCTTAGTGTGAAAGGGTATTACGATCATCGTCAAAATCAAAAAAGCATCTGGACACAAAACTGATATTGCCTTCCAGAGATATAATTTAGTTACTGAAGAAGAAATGGTAGGGATGAAATGGTTGGATTTAAAGAATGATAAGCACAGAACGATGGACACCTATATGGACACCAAGGCATTATAGTGAAAAGTCATATTCTCTTTAATCAGTTGGTATCAGTGGCGTACCCTTATAGTTTTTGGTGCACTTGTGCATTAATTCTCATATAATTGTTTCATATTTGGTTCATTTGTTATAATGTAATTTCTGTTAATTGATCGAAATATTCGATCAATCGAACAAAACTTTTCACTAAAAATTGATAGAAAGGATGTTATGGAAGGATTAACAGAGAATATTTTAACTGCAATTGCAGTTGTGATTAATGGTATTCCTCAAGGGATTCTTGCTCTAACCTTTGGCTTTGCGGCATTCCCAACAGCAATTGCATTTATAATAGGTATAATTGGTTCAGCAGTCTTTATGTCTGTTGCAACTATTTCGTTCCAAGCTGAAACTATCACTTTAGCTGGGACTTTAGGTAAAACATTGAGAGAGAGGCTATCTTTAATTTTTTGGGGTGCTGCTCTGTTGCTTATACCTTCGTTACTTGGAGCAAATGAAGCACTTGTGACATTTATTGGACCAGTAGTTGTAACATCTATGATGGCTGGTGTTGGTATTATGTTAGCAAATGTTTCAGTAGATTTATTTAAATCAGAAAAATGGACAGGAGGAGTATCTGTTATTAGTGCTTTACTTGTCTGGTTTTGGACCAAAGACTTAGCACAAACAATTATATGGTCCGTAATTTTATCCACTATTTTTTATGTTGCATTAAAGTTTAACGCCGATTTGCGTGGAAAGTTAGGTGTTGAAATAGAAGAAATTAAAGTAGACAAGTCACGTGAAAAGTTTACGACAGGCAACATTCAATGGGATTTTTGGACTAATAAAAACATTGTTATTGGTGCTTTATCACTAGCATGTTTAAACATTGGTGCTAATATTTCATTTGGTAAAATTACTGGTTCGATTGCAGGGGCAGATACTAATATTGACCACCTTGCAATTTATTCTAGTTTAGCAGATATGGGCTCAGCATTCTTCGGAGGTGGTCCTGTTGAAGCAATTATTTCAGGTACTGCCGCCGCCCCTAATGCCGTTCTTGCATCGTGTATTATGATGGGTATTATGGCAGTCATTCTTTTAACTAAAGCCTTGCCTTGGATTGGGCAATATGTACATAGAGCTTCTATTGCAGGCTTTCTTTTTGTATTAGGTGTCTTTGTTACATTTGCTACAAACATTGCTGGTGCGATTAGCATTGGCGGTTCCTTTGCAGGACCATATGGATTTGGACCAGCAGGAATGGTTATTGGTGCTTCGGCATTTGTAACTGCAAAATTTAATCCTTTTTATGGTTTGGTTGCGGGTTTTCTTACGCACATGATCATGATGGGAGCCTAATGAGAACTTGGGGCGATAGTTTTGAAAACGAGTTTTACGAATTAAATGTCGCAGGGCTCGTACGTAAATTGCCTAAGGTTAAAATCAATGACGAGCTCGCAATAGCGAGCTTCGTTATGTTGGGCGATACAAAGTTAACTGAAAGTTGTGCATTATATCTTACAAATCATCCCGATTTTCCTAAAGGTGATAACGACATTGATGTTGTTATTTGTCCTGAAGCAAAGGCAATACCTTTAGTGCATGTCATTTCTAGAATACTAGGAGTAGACTATATTGTTGCACGTAAATCAGTTAAAGGGTACATGGTAGATCCGATAGTAGAAAAAGTTGAATCTATTACTACAATAGGTGAACAAATGCTAGTATTAGATAAACCAGATGCAGACAAAATTAAAGGTAAAAATGTCTGTATAATTGATGATGTTGTTTCAACAGGTGGATCAATTATATCTGTTGAAAAACTTATGAAAAAAGCAGAAGCGAATGTTGTATGTAAGGCGGCTGTTTTATTAGAAGATGCAGGATATAACAATCCTGACTTGGTATATTTGGAAAACTTACCAATTTTTAATTTAAAGGAGATAAAATGAAAGAAAGTTTTTTAAAAATCTTAACATTTTCGGTAGTATTTTTTATGTCGGTAGGAATTGCTTCTGCGGCTAAAGAAGTTACGTTGTTAATGGATTGGTTTCCTCAGGGAAATCAGAGTGGATATTTTCAAGCCCAATTTGATAATCAATATCATGATGATGTAAAAATCATAATCAAATCAGGTGGCCCAAAAATAAACACGACCGCT
>ENA-UPTF01002044-UPTF01002044.1-marine-metagenome-genome-assembly--contig:-NODE-2044-length-12004-cov-3.090048_pt1 | contig 12004 bp, 9 predicted proteins | sample MGYA00238166_ERZ767019 | MGnify/ENA primary metagenome ERZ767019 (study PRJEB28930, sample SAMN06266391) | marine metagenome | isolation source: Sea water from 250 m depth | place: Atlantic Ocean | study... | reverse complement strand
CCTGGCAAATTATGCAGACCTACTATTGGAGGGTGGAGAATTGGAAGAGGCCAAAACTATTTTGGATGAAGCAGATAGACTATCAATAAAATATAAAAAACAAGAAGCCCATCAAATGGTAGCAGGAATTTATTCGGAATATTACAGGAGGATCGGTGATCATGAAAAGGCACATGAAGAGACATTGTCTGCTTACAGAATAGCCGAAATTCTTGACCAGGAGCTCATTAGTTTTGGTTCTTATGTTAGGATGGCGGAATCATATTATTTCCGTGGTCAATTTGATAGTACTTTTCACTTTATAGAAAAAATAACTGCACTCACAGAACAACTTGGTAATCCATTTATGGTCCTGTTATCGAATTATTATTCAGGAAGATACAACCATTACAAAGGAGAGTATAAGAGATCGATCAAGCATTTTAAATTTATCATTGAGAATGTCCCACCCGACTTTGATCTTAATTATCGTGTCATCCCAAAAGCATTTAATGCTTTGAATCACCACGCCATTGGTCAGTCTGAAGAATCACAACGATACATTGACCTGATCAAGAAGGAGTTAATCGATGGTAGTAAGTTCAAAGAGATGGAATATTATGATGTATTGATAAAGGCTTTCATAGTCACTGGAAACGAGCGGTTAGCTGAAAAATATATCTTAGATGCCTATGATATAATTATGGAGCGTTCATTTAAAATAAAAGATCGAGATCTTCGAAAAGCTTATATAGAAAAAAATCACTGGAACAAAATGATCATAGATAGTTACAATAATTTGGATCCTGCGTAATGCCTGAGACAACCAGAAAGCTCGCTGCGATCGTATTCACAGATGATGATATCGCGTCAAGAATAAAGGATCCTAAAAAGAGAAGTGATTATTTCTATAAGAATTATTACAACAGGCAGATAATATCCGAATTAGAAAAGATAGGGATATCATAATTAGATCCCATTAGATATACCACAATTGGAATTGACATTCTTTATTTAAGAATAATAGATTCGATCAACTTTATTTAAACATGATGAGGTAGTAATGAGAAAATATATTTTCTTGGTATCATACATATTAATTCTTTCGACCACAAGAGCAACTGTTACTGGTGTTGTAAATGATGAAAATGGTGCGCCTTTATGGGGAGCCAATGTTATGGTTGATGGCACGAATCTTGGTGCAGCAACTGGTGAGGATGGAAAGTTCACCATTGATTATGAGCCTGAGGGTGAATATGTGTTGGTTGCATCCTATATAGGATATAAAAAGACAATAATCACTACAAGTGCTGCATCAGATAATGTTATCTCACTAGCTTCGGACGTTTTCTCAAGCCAGGAGGTTATTGTAACGGGAATGGCCTCAGAGAGGTCTATAGGAAATACCGAAGTTTCAGTGTCAAGGTTAAATGCGTCAGATCTTACCGATGTGAATAATTTTAGTGACATGTCGCAAATGCTGTATGGAAAAGTATCGGGAGTTGATATTCGTAAGTCAAGTGGTAACGTTGGTGGTGGATGGAGATTTGATGTTAGAGCCGGAGGTGGACTAAACGGTGATGAGCAGCCTGTGATATACCTTGATGGGGTCCGCCTTGATAACGATGAATATTCTACATCCTGGACAGGTGGTCAGGGTTTTTCAACATTAGCTGACATTAACCCTGAGGATATAGAAAGTATTGAAATATTAAAAGGTCCCGCAGGGGCAACATCTTACGGAACAAATGGATCAAATGGAGTTGTGCTCATAACAACAAAAAAAGGTCTTGGATATGAGAGAGCGGATGGTCGGAATTATACAATGAAGTATAAAAATGTTACGGGACAGAATGAGCCTTCCTATAAATATTCTGTTGAAAAGGATGGTTACTATTCCGCGGAAGACATTAACGCGGTGATCACACCTGGAGATATTAGGCAAGATCATTTTAGTATTGCTGGTGGTACAGCGAATGCTAACTATTATATTTCATTGGATAATCGTTATGAAGAGGGACTAACGATCGAGAAAAATAATAACTATATGGATAGAAAAAACGTACGAGTTAATCTTGATATTTTCCCTGCAAAGAACTTTAATATTTCGGTATCATCTGGTTACACGCAAAATAAGCGCACTATGCCGATGAACGATAATAACATATTCGGATGGATCGGAAATACTGTTTTTGCTCCAAAGCGTCCTGTCTACGATTCGAATGATGAAATGGTCTTGGATGAAGATGGTAATCCCGTGTTGGACTGGCAGCCATATTATTTCACCGATAGTGTCTCTGTCGCAGGAGTTGAGTATGATGCAATGTCAAAACGGTTCATGGGATCTATTAGTCTAAACTATACACCATCATTAGGCATAGAATTTTTAAAAGACTTAAAAATACATGGAAGAGTTGGAATAGATGATTCTCATAACAGGGAAGATAATACATATCGTCCTGATCTTTTTTATTCAGTTATTCCAGCAGGATCGCGGTATGCCTATGTCAGACAAAACCAAGAAATATCATACGAGGTAGGTGGTTCTCTGCCATGGAATATAGGTCCTGTAGGTGTGGTATCATCCTACACTGTACAGTCGTTTGATAGACGGTACGAAGGTTTTGGGATCGAAAAGCAAAACTTTATTACTCCAGCTATAGCAAATATTGGAGCGGGTGAGGAACTAACCTTTGGTGATGAAGATTTCTACCATGCTCGGGATGGCGGTTCAGTAATAACAAATGAGGTCAATTTTCGAGACCAGTTTTATATGACATTGTCTAACAGATCAGACTTTGGAAGTATGATCGGTGCAGAAGCTGCAAATGTACAGTATAATGGTATGAGACTTGGATGGAGAGCTGACGAGACATTATCATTTCTTCCTTCGTTTATCACGATGTTAAAACCCCGCTGGGCTTATGGTGAGAGTGGTGTGCTACCAGGACTAAGGGATAACATAGAACTCCTTTGGGAGTCTGAATCTGGAGGTGCTGGTTCTGGTGGTGTGCTAAGTGAGATAGGGAATACGATGATCAAACCTGAGAAGATAGAAGAAACAGAAATTGGTTTTGATGCAGAGGTTTATTTGCCTGGCAACCTTGGTGCTTTAAGCTTTGAGTTTACATCGTATGAACAAAATGCGTCTGAATCCCTGGTGGGTATTGAAAACTCCCCATCAACAGGTCTAACAGCAAGTGAAATGCCTGTTAATGTGGGTGAGATGAAAATGAATGGTACGGAGCTTTTGATAAAATATTCAAATGATATTGGAGCCCTAATAGGAATCCCTAATGTATTAAAAACAGATATCAGTTATTCGACAAGTCACAATGAGAACGAGGTTGTTTCTTTGGACGATGGTCAGTTTGACGGCCAGCCAATATATGATGGGTTTGACCTTCAGGTTATCCAGCCCGGACTTTCAAAATATTCCTGGTATAATTTTGATGTTTTAGGGGCCTCATTTGATCAGACAACTGGTTTGTATACAGGTGTACAGATCGATACCGTTACTCAGGCTATGTGGAGTGAAAACCAAGATTATCTTGAAAGATACGCTGGAGCAACTGGTGTTGGAAGTCCATATAAAAAGTTCTTAGGTCTTTCTGCTCCATCAGATATCAGCTACCTTTCGTTGAATGTTGAGGTCATGAGAGATTTTAAGGTCTATGCACTCTGGGACTGGAAATCTGGTATGATGATGCAAAACGACACCAAAAGTTTCTCGCTTTACTTTGGAGCATATCAACCACGCAATGATGCTGGAGATCAGCTAGGATTTGGTGGCCCAGAGCCTGAGTCAGGTGTAGAAGTTTTAGTCGACCATGATGAATATGGTAACATTACAGGTATCAAATCTGGCAAGGAGCAGGCCTATGAGGACGTTGCTAATTCGTATGCAAAAATGGATAATGCCTATCCTGATAACTATCTTAGGGACGCGAGCTTCTCTAAACTTAGAGAACTTAGTTTTAGTTATAGTGCGGGCTCTCTATTAAGGAGATTTGGATTAGACCTCGTAAATAATATTCATGTTTATTATTCAATACAAAACGTGTGGACCAAGACAGATTACGATGGGCCAGATCCAGAGATCAACTGGAGTGGCGCGGATGCAAGCGAGAGAGGTCAGGATTTTCTTACGCTTCAGAATCCAAAGACACATACAATCGGTATAACGGTAACTTTCTAAGGAGATAGAACTATGAGAAATTTATTAAATACTGGACTAATTATTTCACTATTAACACTGATCAGTTGTGAAGAAAGCTGGTTTCAGGAAGTGGATCCATTAAAGGATGTTGCAGAAGATAGAGAACTGAAAGATCGTGAAGACCTTCCTTTCTTGACCAAGGGCGTGAAAGTAAGATTGGGTACGGTACATGATAATGTTTCGATGCTATCCGATCTATTATCAGACCAACTTGAGTTTACTCAAAATGTAACTAATGCAACCTTTCCCTCATATAATCAGATCGATGGTATGGGGAGGGCCGATGAGTATGATGACGGTTCAGCTTATGATGATAACAACAGTGTTGGATATGCTTATACATATCTTGGTCAGCTGCGTAAGTATGCAGACCTGCTGGTAGAGACCGTTTCTGGACTGGACGCAACCGATGCAACAGCTGACGATGCTTCCGCGTTCTATACTGGTTATTTGTATGGAGGTCTCTCCAGACACATGTATGCCACATATTTTGGCCTTGAATCCGGCGGTGATAGTGGTAGTCCAATTGATGACAGTCCGATGATATATTCCGAAGCTATGTATGATGATGCCAGAGCAAAGTTTACGGCTGGATTGGACCATGCATCCGACGCTGAAAAGAGGATCCTAAACTCATTGATTACAAGGACCTATTTATACCAGGAAGATTATGCGAACGCAGCAACACACGCTGCTCTTGGTATGGCTGAAGGTGATGACCCACTGGTGTCTGAGTATTCAGCAATGTCCACCAATGAATATTATCAGCATGCTGGTGTAGGGCGTACTCAGTGTATGGTCGCAGGACGATTTTTAGATTATGTGACTGCTGACCCTGGGGAAGCAGTAAGGCTTCCAGTACAGGAAGCACCAACAACATCTGGTGAGACGCAGCGCTATATCCAGACAAAATATGATGAATCATCTGACCCTATTAATATTGTATCCTGGCAAGAGAACCATTTAATGCTGGCTGAACTATCCCTCAGGGGACAATCCGTTGCAGTCTCTCCAGCAGATGCTGTTAACGCTATAAGGGCTGTACATGGACTATCTGCGCTTACGGATGTCACATTAGATGTGGTCTATGCTGAGAGAGATAAAGAACTGTTTTGCACTGGCCAAAGACTACCAGATCAAAAGCGCTGGAATAGTTGGCACCCAACAACAAATGCTGGCACAACCCATGAAGAGACAATATTTGGTGGATGGAAATTTCTTCCTGTTACAAGGAGTGAAAAGAATAACAATCCAAATCTTTGATATCATTCAATATATCATCCATTTTAAAAGCCCCCGTAAGGGGGCTTTTTGATTATTGCATGATAACTAAATGAATATATTGGATCATAACAGGATAGTACTTTTTACAGGAGCTGGAATGTCAGCAGAATCTGGTGTTCCGACATACCGTGGGCAAGGTGGAATATGGAATGAATACAAATGGGAAGAATACGCTTGTCAGACCGCATTCGATGAAGATCCTATGTGTGTACTGGACTTTCATGAACTGAGACGGATCGAAGCATTAAAATGTGAACCACACAGTGGGCACCAGATGATCAAGGAGGTACAAGAAGAACATGATGATGTTTGGATAGTAACACAGAATATTGATGGAATTCACCAGAGGGCTGAGAACAAGAACGTGGTCGAACTCCATGGAAGTTTGTGGAGGTTAAGGTGTGAGAATGAAGGTCATATATTTTATGATCTGGATAAAGCAGAATACAGGTCCAGAAAATGTACCTGCGGTAGTTGGCTCCGTCCAGATATTATCTGGTTCAATGATATGTTAGATCCTGAAAATATTGAAAGGTCTAATGAGCATATTTCTTGTTGTGACCTATTCATTAGTATAGGTACCAGTGGTTTTGTATGGCCAGCAGCTGGTTATCCCAAATTAGCAAAATCATCAGGAGCTCTTTGTATCGAGATCAATCCAGACCCTTCAGAACAGTCACATATGTACGATCGTATATATCACGAAACTGCTGGAGAAGGTTTGCGAAAACTATTCAAAAGTGATTAATTCCATATTATTTTATTCAAATAATAAATAGGAGTCATTATGAAAAATGCTACTTATCTTTTGATCGGTTCAGCTATACTGATCGCTTTACTCCATAATGCTGCGCCCGTACCATTACACTACCCAAATTCATCCAAGGTTAATGTAACAGATAATTATCATGGTGTGATAGTATCTGATCCCTACCGTTGGTTGGAAGATGATAACTCGATACAAACAAAGGCATGGGTAGAAAAACAGAACGCCTTCACAAACAGTTATTTACGTCGTATACCTTTTCGTCGAAAAATAGAGAAAAGACTTACAGAATTGTGGGATTATCCTTCCTACGGTACGCCGTTCAAAAAGGGAAACAGGGTATATTTCTATAAGAATGATGGATTGCAGAATCAGTCAGTATTGTACGTGAGGGAAGATACAGATAGTGAGCCAAAGGTCTTTCTTGACCCAAATAAATTCTCAGGTGATGGGACAGTGTCCTTGGGAGGGACATATTTCTCTAATGATAACAGTTATATGGGCTATGCCATCCAGAGCGCGGGTTCGGACTGGAGAGAGTTCTATATTCTAAACGTTGAAACGGGAGAGCTATTAGAAGATCACCTTGAATGGTTGAAATTCAGTGGAATGTCGTGGAGTGGTGCAGGGTTTTATTATAATGCCTTCCCAAGACCACTTCCGGGCGAGGAGATGTCTGGTAGTAACAAGAACTCGAAGGTCTTCTATCATAGGTTAGGTACAAGACAGGATGATGATGAACTGATATTTTTTGATCCTAAAACTCCTCACATATCACCCTATCCTGCTACAACAGATGATGGTAGGTTTCTTATCCTATATAGATCCAAAGGTACATATGGCCAATCTCTTGCAGTGAAGGACCTATCAATACCAGATTCTGATTTCATTCAAATTGTGGATGACTATGATTCGGAGACATCGATAATTGATAATGTGGGCAACCTTTTATTTGCTATAACAGACAGAAATAGTCCCAATAGAAAGGTTGTGTCAATTGACATAAATGATCCCAATGAGTCCTCTTGGAAGACAATAGTGAAAGAAACAGATATGGTTCTTTCTGGTGCCAATATAGTTGGAGGAAAAATATTTGCACATTATATGGTGGATGTTGTTTCTGAATGGTCCATATATGATCTGAATGGAAATAGGATCGGGGAAGTAGATCTACCAGGGGCTGGAATCTCATCAGGTTTCGGAGGAAGGATTGACCAGATGGTCACCTGGTATTCATTTCAGTCATTGATACGACCACCCACGATCTATCAGTACGACATAGAATCTGGAATCTCAAAAATATATCAGGAATCCATGGCAAAATTTGATTCAGATCTTTTTGTATTAAAGCAGGAATTCTATACATCAAGGGATGGCACAAAGGTTCCCATATTCATCTCACATAAAAAAGGACTTCAAATTGATGGTAATCGCCCGACATTACTTTACGCATATGGAGGTTTTAATATTTCTATGCGTCCTTATTTTAATAAGACACTATCTATACTTCTCGAAAATGATGGTGTCTACGCTCTATCAAATTTGCGGGGCGGGGGAGAATATGGAGAAGAATGGCACAAGGCCGGTATGCTTAATAATAAACAGAATGTTTTTGATGATTTCATTGCAGGAGCCGAATATCTTATTGGAAGAGGATATACATCATCTGAAAAGCTAGCTATCCGAGGTGGATCCAATGGTGGGTTGCTGATAGGAGCGGTATTGAATCAACGCCCAGATCTGTTTAAAGTCGCATTTCCTGAAGTAGGTGTTATGGATATGCTTCGATATGAACAATTCACTATAGGATGGGCCTGGGCAGTAGAGTATGGGTCCGTAAAAGAAGAAGACCATTTCAATAACCTATACCAGTATTCCCCCCTTCATAATATCGGTCAGGGAGTTAATTATCCATCCGTACTTATTTACACTGCTGATCATGATGACAGGGTCGTGCCTGCGCACTCTTTTAAATATGCAGCTCAGTTACAAAATTCCCAAGAAGGGGACTCTCCTATATTGATACGTATAGGAATAAGCGCTGGACACGGTGCAGGTAAACCAACTAAAAAACGAATAGAGGAATATGCTGAAAAGTGGGCGTTTATGTTCTATGAAATGGGTCTTGATATTTAAGCAAGGATCTTTCCAATATCATCCCTGATAAGTATGAGAATTGCAGACTGCGGTACGATAAGGTAATCTTTTTCTTCGATCTGTATCTCAATGCTTGCTTTACTTAAGAACAGGGCATAGTCTCCTATTTCAGCCTGTGTGGGTATATATCTGACCTCAGATTTGTTCTCTTTCCAAGGTTCATTGAACGAATCCTCCGGAGAACCAAGTGGTATTCCAGGACCAACTTCAACAACTATACCATCACGTACATCCTGCTTTTCTACAACGCTAGGCGGGAGATATAATCCAGCGGGAGACATCTTATCACCCTTGTGTGGTTGTATCAGGACTCGGTCACCTACAACCAGTACTTGTTTGCTACTACTTTTCATTAATGAAATTTAAAAGCCGGGCAAATACCCGGCTCTCAATATACATATTCTCAGATGAAAATATTCTCTATAATGGGGATATGGAAGATGTGGTATCAATGGTTGTTTCTTCTTTTTCAGGTTGTTCTTCTGGTGGGTTCTTACCCCAGTACGTAGGACTGGTATTTAACATATAGAACACATTCTCAGCTGTACGATATACTTCTTGTTCATCATAATTGCGAACATAGTTATGAGAATAATCCTGTCCCTTATTCCCAAAAATATAATGAGACAATAATTGATCATTCTCATCGAATAAACGTATAGACTTTCCAAGTGAGTCCGTAACACCGAATTTTGACCATTTTTCTTGGTTCTTGGAAACCATCATATCATATTTCCCACCGATAACTTTTTCGAACAGTTGATCGAACTGGCGTTGCTTAAGTATCAGAGTATCCGCCTTAGGCATTATCCAGGTTGTATCAGTTCTTATAAGCTCAAGAGTATCGCCCGAGCTATCATTAATAGAAATACGATCGATCGAATCTGTATCGATCGTAAAGATCATATCAGATGATAGATTGTATTTGCTTTGTTGGCTTTGATTAAGCAGAAAGAGTAACAGTAAGACTCCAGCAGCAGATAGAGCATATGTTAATGATCTATTCATATATCTGCTTCAATATATCTGCTCGTTTATTACCATGACGGATACGCATAAAGCCTAATCCAACGATTATAATTGATGGTAATAATATGTTTGCCCACTTCCATCTTTTTCTGGACCCATCCTCAAGTTTTTTTAATGGACGGTCTGTTACCTCCCTTGAACGTAATGAGATAAGTTCTTTATCACCAGATAGATAATCTACTGCGTTCATAAGAAAAACCAAATTGACCGGGATAGACATCCCACCATCATCAGATAGAAATCTTGAATCAGAGACAAGTATCAACTCACCGCCGGAGGTAAGCTTTGATGAAGCGCACAGAAGCTTACCACTTTGATCCAGGTTACGCAGGAATGGATTATTCTTCGGGTCTGGATTAAGCATGAATCTGCCTTCCATTATCCCACTATTGTTTGAACTTGAAAAAAGATCAACCACATCCGCAACATTATCACTGAGAACGGTATCAACTTGAATTTCACTTGGAAAGAATAAATGAATCTGTTCCAATCCGTTAACAACAAGCTCACTCTCGTTAAAAGACTGGATGATTGGAAGGAATGGATATTCCATTGGAACATTCATACGAAAGAAGCCCATTTGTTGTTGTACCTGAACCCTTCCACAAGATCGGTCCAGTACAAGATTATTTTTTAAGATGAGTCCATAGGACCTAAGGAAAGAAAATACATCTGATTGAATAGCATTTGCCTGCTGGAGCTCTATATCAGTATCTACTCCAGATTGAGTAAAAAGAACACCACGACCACTATCTAAGAAAGAATCTATATTTGAAGCTATGAGAGAATCCAATGTATCAGATGTTCCGGAGACCAGTAACACATCTATCTGTTCATCAACTGCTGTTGCTACATCGGTGTTTCTAACATTATAGTGCTGACTTAATTGTGAGCTCAAATTTTGGGTTTTTATCTCATTATCAGGGTCTAGATTAGCAAGGCCGATTGTTTTTTTATCTGTATCTACGAGTGTTTTGATCTTGGTAGTGATCAAATATTCTAAACCTGTTGTTGTTTGAATAACAGGAATGATCTCTTTTTTATCTTCATAGAAGAGCGCTATGCCAAGATATACCCTTTTTATCTCCAATTTGTCATTCTCCACTACCTGCATTTGGACAGGTTGGATCCCGTCTTTTCTTGCTTCATTCTCCAAGTCTTCACTTGATTCAGGAACCGTAAAATAAAAACGAAGATTATCATTGGAGGCTGCGGCATATTCTTCAAGGAGATCTTGTAGATATCGTTTTGTGTTCCCGAGTTCATTTGGAAGATCTTCGGAAAAATATACTTTCATTGTTAATAGATCCTCGATCTTTGCAACCACATTTTTACTAGAGCTTGAAAGAGAATACATTTTATTATCAGTTAGATCAAAGCGACGATACACATTTCGCCCTATAAGATTGAAGAGAACAAGGCATCCAAGTAGGAGGGATGCATACAGGAAGAACGAGTTTTTATTCTTTGTTAACAATTATCAACTCCAACGGCGGGACTCAACCAAACGAGTAGTAAGAAAAAGAAAAAATCCAATAACAGAACCAAAATAAATCAGATTTCTAGTATCAATGACTCCTCTTGATAAATTAGTAAAGTGATAATCTACGCTCAAGAATTGTATAGTCCCTGCCAGCGCTGAGGGTACAAACATGAGCATTTTATCAAGTAACCAAAAAACAATAACAATGAACACTGCAATTATAAAGGAAACAACTTGATTGTCCGTTACACTGCTTGCAAATGTCCCCGCTGAAGCATAAACCGCTCCAACCAAAGCTAGCCCGAGATATCCGCAAAGTACTGCACCATAATCAATGTTGGTTCCCACCTGCATCAAAGTGAAAAAATGAACCAGCGTTATACCTAGTCCTGCTACTATCAATGTTACCGAAGCAAGATATTTCCCCACAATAAACTCATATATTTTGATGGGAAGAGTGTTGATCAATTCAATGGTTCCCAAATTTCTCTCTCTCGCAACCAAGCTCATAGATATGGCAGGAATAAAAAATAAATACACCAGCGGTGTAATATTAAACAAAGCCCTCATATCTGATTGATTTATAAGAAAAAATGTGTTAGTAAAAAAATATCCGTTCACCACGGCAAACACCACCAAAAATATGTAGGCCATTGGACTATTAAAATATGAGCGGATCTCTTTCATGTAGATTGATCTTATATTATGCATCGGCCACCCCCGTAACTGTCAAGTCTCTGAAAACATCTTCCAAATTAGATTCTTTTGTTTTCATTTCCAAAATAACCCATTTCTTTTCAACAGCATAATCAAAGATATCTTTTCTAGGGTCACTACCTCGAGGAAATTCAATGTGAGCGATTGCACTTTTTCCCTCGTCAGTGAAACTCACACAGGTGACACTTGGGACTACCGCTTTCATCTCTTCAAAGGTTTCCTTCGTTGCATTAAGTAGTTCCATTGATAGAGACATATTACCCTGTGTATTTGAGATCAAGTCCTCACTGGTTCCATCTGCAACGATTTTTCCATTATTGATGATTAGGATTCTATCAACAGTTGCCTGTATCTCCTGCAAAATGTGGCT
>ENA-UPTF01002043-UPTF01002043.1-marine-metagenome-genome-assembly--contig:-NODE-2043-length-12014-cov-2.469548_pt1 | contig 12014 bp, 10 predicted proteins | sample MGYA00238166_ERZ767019 | MGnify/ENA primary metagenome ERZ767019 (study PRJEB28930, sample SAMN06266391) | marine metagenome | isolation source: Sea water from 250 m depth | place: Atlantic Ocean... | reverse complement strand
CCTACATATGCATACCATTTTTTCAGATGGCAGTGTGGCCCCCAATATCCGCGTTACAGAGGCCTCAAAAGATCATGTTGATGTAATCGCTATCACCGAGCACTTGGAATACCAATCCTGGAAAAAGGATATTCCTCATCCAGATCGTAATCGTTCTTTCCAGATCGCCACCCAATATGCAAAAAATACGGAAGTAATGGTGATCAATGGGTCCGAGATCACACGTTCTATGCCTCCGGGCCATGCCAACGCTATTTTTGTTAAGGATGCTAATAAACTTCTGATTGATGATCCAATAGAAGTATTCAAAGAAGCTCGCCGGCAGGATGCATTTATTTTCTGGAATCACCCTCACTGGATCAGCCAATCTCCTGATGCTAAAATTCCCCTAGATCCCATCCATATTAATCTTATCGAACAGGGTCTTTTGGAAGGTATTGAGGTAGTTAATGATACCACTTATTCAGATGAAGGGCTGCAACTGGCTCTGGATTATAATCTTACGATCTTAGGCACTTCTGATATTCATGGTATCGTAGATTGGCAGTATAAGATACCTTTTGGAGGGCATCGGCCGGTGACGCTTGTTTTTGCTACAGAAAAAACCCCATCATCACTAAAGCGTGCCTTAAGAAAAGGACGAACCGTAGTCTGGTATAAAGAAAATCTCATCGGCAAACATGAAAATCTAGTGCCTTTGATTAACGCTTGCTTGGATAGTAAGGATGCATTCTATATTAATAATTCTACTGTTGTGAATGTAAAATTGGCAAATAATTCAGATGCTTCTTATTCCTTGCGAAATATCAGTCGTTATAATTTCTATTCAGATGTTGATGTATTTACTATCAATCCTCACGGAGAAAAAATATTGGATATAAAAACCGGGGAGAAAAAACGGAAATTTTCCATGCAATTCGAGGTTTTAAATGCCCTTACTGCCCCCGCTACTCACCCAGTAATTACCATCCTGATAAAACCAAAATTTTGACATTTAACAGACTGTGATAATTGTTCCTATAACATTTTAATATTTATTGTTTTTCGCAGGAACTGGGTCATGCCCATGGGTCCCCCAGGGATTACAACGTGTGATCCGCTTTATAGACAGCCATCCTCCCTTAATCACACCCCATTCTTGTATAGCTTCAATCGTATACTGTGAACAGCTCGGTCTGTGACGGCAGTGGGGACCGAGAAATGGTGATAGGATTATTTGATACAATCTTATAATATAAATAATAAAGGACTGGATGAATCTTTGTAGCATTTTTTCAATATCATTTTTAATTAGGAAAATACTAAATCTAATAATTAGTATTCGCGGCTAAAAATTGATTATTCTTTATTTGATGAATAATAATCAATTTTTTTTAACATTTCTTGTTAACTGAAGTCAAACAAGAATACAATGGTAAATTAGACAACCAGTTAGGATTCTAATGTTTTATCAAATTATAATTCTTTTTCTATTAACCAATATTTCTTTCGGACAGTGGTCCGGGGCAAGGGGTAAAATGCCTGCTATCGGTGTTATTCGCGGTTCGGTAACAGATTCCACTTCTGGCCAGCCTCTCGAATATACATCCATTTCCCTGGTGAATATGCGTTCTAATGAAGTGGTGACTGGAGCTCTATCTGATAAAACAGGCAATTTTAATATCCGTGAAATACCATTAGGACGATATCGGGCCGTAGTGGAATTCATCGGCTATGCCACTAAAGAAATCTCTCCCATCAATATTTTCCCTGGTGAAAGTGGCGGTATCGAGCAAAGCCTGGGAAATATTCAGCTTCAGGTTTCATCAGTCAATTTGGCTGAAGTGGAAGTTCTGGGAGAAAGTCAGTTTATTCAAACTATTGATAAACAAATTTTTACCGTGGGTAAAAACCTTGCCGCATCAGGTGGATCTGGAGAGGATGTGCTAAATCAGGTTCCCACTGTAGATGTGGATATTGATGGAAACATTACCTTACGAGGCGATGCGAATGTAACAGTTCTAATCGATGGTAAAAAAGTTGGGTTCGACCGTAGATCTATGGTAGATAACCTGCAGGCATCCATGATCAAAAAAGTGGAAGTCATTACCAATCCTTCGGCAAAGTATGATCCGGACGGTGTGGGCGGAATTATTAATATTATTCTTGAGAGAGGGGCATTCGAGGGATTCAATGGTAGCACATCCCTGTCGGCCGGCGAATACAACAAAAATAATATTAGCGGCAATCTAAATTATCGCACGGATGCGTGGAATATTTTCACCAACGCTAGTTATCGGATGGGGGAACGTTATGGACTTGGCTTAAGAGAATTTGATTTTTTATATTTTCAGCCGAATGACAGCATCAGATATCTCTATCAGGATACAAAAAGAATCAGAAATTCTGATAATATTTCATTCCGCTTCGGCGGTGATCTTTATCCCACCCCTACCAGTACCATCAGTTATACATCCACTTTCAACACTAAGGATCAGGACAGTCGAGAAATTATTGAAACAACAAGACCCATCCTCAGCAGATTAGACGTGCAGGAAAACGGAGATGAAAATGAATGGGACCACTCTTTATCCTACGAAAACAAGTTTGATACCAAGGATAGAAAACTAAACGCAAATGTAAGCTATAGCTACGGATCAGAACATGAGACTGAAAAAAATCTAAGTAAAGAAGTAAACATCAATAATATCACCATCAAAGACCGTCATGATTATAAAAATACCATTGTATCTTTTGACTACGAAGATAAGTTTGATGAAAAATTAGCTCTAGAAGCAGGGTTTAAAACCACGCTAAAAGCTTTAGACGATGATTTATTTTTTCAAAACGGCACCTATGACTATCTTTATGATGAAGATATTTATGCCTTATACACTACGCTGGGCTACGAGCTCAATGATCGCCTGGGTTTAAAAGGCGGTATAAGGTTTGAACGGGTTGAGACTATCGCAAGGGTAACCGGGGACACAACGACTGCTACCAGTATTACCCATTTTGTCGTTAACCAAGCTGTTAAATCAGGTGAATTCAATAATCCTTATAGTCATTTCTATCCCAGTATGTTTTTGAATTATAAACTCACCGAGAAAGCACAAATACAGTTCGGTTATTCCAAACGAGTTAACAGACCCAGGACCAGATCATTAAACCCTTTTCCTAGGGACATGCTGGATACAACAAGGATACGCAATGGGAATCCATATGTAAAACCAGAATATAGTGATGTGATGGAAATTAATTTTTCCAGAAATTCCAGAAAATTTAATTTTAATACTGGCGTATCATATAAGCATACAACCGATGCCATCGCCTGGTGGGATAGGGATGAAATAATCTATAACAATGAATCCTATGAATTGTTGACATCTGGAAACGCCGAGAGTGCCAAAAATCTTGGTGGGAGTGTCATAATTAACTATCGCCCCTTGCCTTTAATAGGTCTAATGCTAACCACATGGTGGTGGAGTTCCGAAACTACTGGGGGCCAGTATGAAGATGATATGACTGGTACATCTCGAGGGATGTTTAATAGAGGTCAGCTTACCTTAAATATCCCTACAGTGGCTCGTGTAGAATTATCAGTTGGCGGCCGAGGTACAATGAAAATTACATCTGGAACGATTCCTGCTAATTATGGAGCCGATCTTGGTATCGAAAAATCATTTATGGATAATCGTTTATCTGTAACACTGAAAGTGAATGATATTTTTAATAATCGAAAATTTATTATTGATACTGCTCAAGATTATACTGACTATACTCAAAAAATGTACGCCGAACGGAAGCGCGGTCGACGCACCACATCTATTAATTTAAGATATAATTTTGGGAAACAGCAAAAAAAGAAATGGGATCGTAGAAACTTTAGTGGCCGTGGCGGTGGCGGTGGCGGAATGGATATGGATTATTGATCCATAACTTTTGTAAATCTATAACTGGCAAAGGATAAAAGAACAGAAGCAACCACGTCAGCAATAGGCGGAACATTAGTGAACCCAAAATTTCAAGTAACTACCCCAAAAAGCTGTATTATATATATTTTTGTAAGTGGAAGGAAAAGAAAACTATCTGACTCCTTGAATTTCAATCATTGAATTTGGCCCCAAACGGTTTCCGATAGTCCCGAAAAGGAATCATGAGCAGATTTTTTATACTTGAATGATCTTCTGGACTCATATGGGTATCTACACCGTAAATGAGATCATCCATTTTTTCCATACAGGCAGCAGTTCTGAATAGATGATCCCAAATAGAAAAAATATTTCCGTAATTACTATCTGTATAAGGCTGGACGTAATGGTGATGAATCTTATGGAAATGAGGAGTAACAAAGACCCATGCTAACGGTTTTTCTATCCAACCAGAAACCTGAATATTAGCATGGGTCAAAGCCGCAAAAAATGCTGAAATGGTCTGATATAGCATCACCAATCCTAACGAAGCACCTGTCATAAGTACGGCGATGGATGTAAATAAAAGACGAAAGATATTTTCGCCTGGGTGATGCCGCAATCCGCTGGTTACATCCACACTGGGATCGGTATGATGAATGATGTGAAATTTCCACATCCACTTTACTCTGTGCTCAATCCAGTGAATTAGCCAAGCACCGATCAGATCAAGCAGAACCAAACCAATAATCACATAACTCCAGATCGGTAAATCTCCGATCAGATATAAAATTCCAGTTCTATTTTCTAAATTAAAATCTACCGCTGCTATAATTAGTATTGCGCCAAATAAATTAACAACCAGTGTTATAAGTGTAAAAGAAAGATTGATCCCCGCATGGCGGAGTTTATTATAATCCATTTTAAATAATGGAACGATGGCTTCCAGGGATAAAAATAGTGCTAATCCACTAACTAGAAAAATTGATCGCGTCGTTGATTCGATTGAATCGAAAAAGGTCAGGACTGACTGCATGAGGTTTAATTGACCATAGTAACCATAATAGCATTTTGGGCATGCAATCGGTTTTCCGCTTCATCAAATACAATAGAGTATGATGCTTCCATAACACTATCAGTTACTTCACGGCCTCGTTCAGCCGGCAGACAATGCATAAACATTGTATCCTTGCCTGTACTTTCCATCAATGTTTCATTCACCTGGTAATCTGCGAAAATTTTTTCCCGTTTTTCCACTTCTTCCTTTTGTCCCATGGATGCCCACACATCAGTATATATCACATCTGCTCCATCAACAGCAGATTTTGAATTATGGGATAGTTCAAAAGTTGATATCTTGGATTCTTTCACATTTTTAACTGTCTTTTCATCAGGCTCAAATCCTGACGGACCACAACAAACAAAATGCATTGGAAATATACTGGCCAGTTGCAGCCAGGAATGCACAATATTATTGCCATCTCCCATATATGTGATTTTTAAATCATCCAGATTGCCACGATGTTCCCAGATCGTAAGAATATCCGCCATGATCTGGCAGGGGTGGTTATAGTCTGTAAGACCATTTATAACTGGAATACTGGCGTGCTCGGCAAGTTCCAAAATATGGTGATGATCAAAAAGGCGGGCCATTATCAGGTCATTATAGCGGCTGAAAAGCCGTGAAATATCCTTGATAGCCTCGCGCTTTCCGACACCGATATCATTTGGCCCCAAAAATAGTGCGTGGCCTCCCATCCAAGTGAAACCGGTTTCAAAAGAAACCCTAGTTCTGGCTGATGGTTTGGCAAAAATCATGGCTAAGGATTGATCCTTAAATGGTTTGTAATCTTCCCGATTGTTGAACCTTGTTTTAATCTCTTTTGCCAGATGAAGTATATCCCAAAGTTCATCTTTTGAATAATCTCCTATATGTAAAAAGTGACGGAGCATTTACCTATTATAAAATATACCGGCTCAGGTCCTGGTCTTCTACAATATTCTTCAGGGAGTCCTTTACAGACTTAGCTGTTATGTTGATTTTTTTATCGCCTCTTTTCGGGTGTTCAAATAATGGTGTTTCCAGCAGTGTGGTCACAATCGTATGCAAACGCCGAGCACCAATATTTTCCATTTTTGAATTAACTTCTGACGCTAACTCTGCAATGGCCTTGATCGCCGCATCATTAAATGTAAGATCAACTCCCTCAGCTGCCATCAAGGCAGAATACTGTTTTATTAATGCAGATCTGGGGTGCGTCAATATTTTGACAAAATCAGAAGTCGTCAATTTATCCATCTCTACCCGAATGGGGAAACGTCCCTGTAGTTCCGGTATCATGTCCGCTGGTGTACTTACATGAAAAGCGCCAGCTGCTATAAATAAAACATGGTCTGTAGCTACCACCCCATATTTTGTATTAACGTTCCCCCCTTCCACAATTGGTAGAAGGTCGCGCTGAACACCTTCCCGGCTCACATCTGGTCCTATACCTCTATTACCACCTACGACTTTATCGATCTCATCTAAAAAAACAATGCCATTATTTTCGACTCTGTCTTTTGCCAACCGAATGACCTCTTCATGATCGATGAGTTTCTGCGCCTCATCTTCAATTAATACTTCCCGTGCCTCTTCAACAGTCATTTTCCTAGACTTTTTATTCTTAGGTATTGCTCCCGAAACCATATCTTTGATATTCATACCAATATCTTCCATTCCCATAGGGCCGAAGACCTGCATTCCAATTGCAGGCTGATCTGTAATTTCAATCTCAATTATTTTATCTTCAAAATGTCCATCAGCCAGTTTTTTTCGCAAGCGTGCCCGCGTCCGTGCATGTCGCTCTTTTATTTCCTTGGACTGTTTGGGATCATTCTTATGATCATCTGGAAATAAAATATCCAGGATATGTTCATTAGCCAAGTGTAAAGCTAGGTCAACAACTTCAGCTTCCTTTTCTCGCTCAACCATGGTCACACCTGTATCCATAAGATCCCTTATAATGGATTCCACATCCCTACCAACGTAACCTACTTCTGTGAATTTGCTTGCTTCTACTTTAATGAATGGCGCGTTGGCCAAGGCAGCTAGGCGGCGTGCAATCTCAGTTTTACCTACACCTGTTGATCCAATCATTATAATATTGTTAGGCATTATTTCATTACGCATGTTACCTTGTACCTGTTGGCGGCGCCAGCGGTTGCGCATAGCGATAGCCACGGCCTTTTTGGCATTATTTTGACCTACAATATAGCGGTCCAATTCTTTCACAATCTGTTTTGGGGTCAATTCGTTCATGTGATTTCCAGAACGGTGATGGTATCATTGGTATAAATACAAAGATCTGCCGCAATTTTCAATGATTTCTCTGCAGTTTGTTTAGCGCTGTATTTTCTGGTCTGAAGAAATGCAGTTGCCGCTGCCTGGGCAAAACCGCCACCAGAACCAATAGCCACTACCGAGCCATCTGGTTGAATGACATTTCCATCCCCAGATATGATAAAACTGTAATGTTTGTCCATCACAACAAGCATAGCTTCCAGCTGACGTAGTATTTTATCCGTACGCCATTCCTTGGCTAATTCCACCACAGCTCGTTTCAGGTCACCATCATATTGTTCCAGTTTTTGTTCAAATTTCTCAAACAAAGTCAATGCATCTGCTGCTGCACCAGCAAATCCACCCAGTATACCGCCTTTATTTGTATCGAATTCACGAACTTTTACTGCTTTCTGCTTGAAAGCCATATCACCAAATGTGACTTGTCCGTCACCGGCCATGGCTATTTTTCTTTTGTGACGCACACCAATAACGGTGGTTGATTTAATTTCTGTTTTCATTATTTAATGATCTTATGAAGATATAAAATATCCTCAAGATTTTTTTCCTAAATTACTGTGTTAATTCCTTGAATAATTTTGAATCACTGGGAAGAACTAATGTGGTCTTTTTATCTATGACTTTTTCGTAAGTCTCCAAGGTACGTAAAAATTCATAGAATTCGGTGTCCTTTGAAAATGAGTTAGCATAGATTTCCAACGCCTTGGCCTCACCTGCACCGCGTATTTCTTGAGAAGTTTTATACGCATCTGCCAAGATCACCGTTTTATCTCTTTCCGTTTTAGCCCTGATTTTCTGAGCTTCTTCCTCGCCTTCTGATCTAAACATATTGGCTTTGCGATTTCGTTCCGCCTCCATACGGGCATAGATAGAAGCCTCATTTTCCGATGGTAGATCAACCCGGCGGATGCGGACATCTACAACCTCAATTCCATATTTTTCTGATTCTTCATTGCTAGCAGCAGTTACCTTATCCATAATCAAATCTCGGGTCTCTGTGATAATCTCCACCATATCATGAGTACCTAATTCCTGACGGAGTTCCGAATAAACGATATCATCAAGACGTGTTTTTGCTGTAGGAATTGCCTGAACAGTTTGCAGGAATAATAATGGATCCACAATTTTCCAACGAACATAATTATCCATGATCAAAGTTTTTTTGTCCATACTCAATACTTCTTCTGGAGGAACATCATATTCCAAAAGTCGTTTATCAAATGTTACTGTGACCTGTAATGGTGCAGGAAATTTAAAATTTAATCCTGGCTTGGTTATGGTTTTCACCGGTTTACCAAATGCTAGGATTACAACTTGCTCGGTTTCATCCACTATAAATACTGTAGTGAAAAAAACCAGCACAACAAGGACTACAAGAATTGCAAATAATTTTTTCATTATTTTCCTCCTCCTTTGCTGGTTGTGAGATTTAACAGGTTAAGCATATTTCCGCTATCTTTATCAGGGACAATTATTTTTTCTATATCTGGGAGCACTCGTTCCATTGTTTCCAGATAAAGCCGTTTTTTGGTGATATCCTTCGCCTTTCTATATTCTTTAAGCACTGCATCAAAATTAGCTACATCTCCTTCAGCGCGTTTGATTCGTGATTCCCTAAATCCCTCAGCACTGCGAATCATAGCTTCAGCTTCCCCTCGGGCCTTAGGAATTACATCATTCCGATAACCTTCGGCTTGATTGACGAGACGATTTTTATCTTCTTTGGCTGATGCAACATCCTTAAATGCCGCTATAACTTGCTTTGGAGGGGAAACATCCTGCAATTGCGCAGCAACAACCTGGATTCCAGATTGATATTTGTCCAGGATAGTCTGGATTTGCTTCTTTGCTTCTTCCTGTATTCGAAATTTTCCAGTAGTAAGTGTTTCATCAATCTTATTCATACCTACTATGGTTCTTAGACTGGCCTCTGCTGCTTCTCTGACAGTGAGTTCCGGTTCAACTATCCTAAATAAATATTTCTCAGGTTCCTTAATTCTATACTGCACAATCAACTCTGCATCCACAATATTTTCATCTCCTGTAAGCATTAAACTTTCTTTTTCAATTGTACGGTATTGACCATTTCTAAGTGTTCTGAATCCAATTTCAATACGTTTCACTTCTGTTACTTTTGGCGTATTAACCATTTGGATCGGATACGGATAATGCCAGTTTAATCCCGGTTGGGTTTGATGTGTATAAGCACCAAATGTACGGATGACACCCACTTCATCTGGTCCCACCATATATACACCGGTAATAACCCAAAATACAAACGCAAGCCCCAACAAAGGCAGGACACCTAGGGTTATATTGGGAATCGTTACTTCATTATCTCCAATAATAATTCGCTTAGCCATAATTACTCCTTTTCTTAATTAAATTTCTTTCCTGAGTCTCGCTACGGGAAATCCTAGTTGATCCCGGTATTTTGCTACAGTTCTGCGGGCCAGTCCATATCCTTCATCTCTCAATTTTCCCACCAAGGCATCATCGCTTAGTGGTTGATATTTATCTTCTGTATTAATGATTTTTTTAAGGGCCTGTTTTATTACAAATGTTCCCAATATCTGTCCGTCATTAAGTTCAATACCATCAGTAAAAAAATATTTCAACTCAAAAATTCCGTATGGGGTATCCACAAATTTTCCCCGGGTGGATCGGCTGATAGTTGAAATATCCATATGGATCTGATCAGCCACATCCTGCAACTTTAAAGGTCTCAAAAAGTTCATGTCCCCGCTGAACCACTCCGGTTGGAAACCAATGATGGAATGCATCACATTTACCATGGTAACCCTGCGCTGTTTGACTGCTTCAATGAACCAATTTGCTGAATCCAGCTTTTCTTTAATAAACTTCTTGGCCTTGAGATTATAATGCTCATTTTGGATGGATTGCTCATATTCCCTGTTTATCCTGAGTTCCGGCAAGCCGGCATCATTGGTAGTAATCACCCAGTTATTGCCTTCATCCTTTACAATTACATCTGGGATAACAGTTTGGAATTTATCAGTGTAACCCTCACCCGGGCGCGGATTTAAATGGGAAATATGTTCAACAGCTTCGTGAAGTACATCATCATCACATTTTAATTTTGATAGAATTTTCTCATAGCGTTTATGCATAAAATCATCAAAATATTTAGTAACAATTTTATAAGCCAAGGATCCGACTTCATCCTCGAGTTGAATCATCAGGCATTCCTCTAGATTTCGCGATGCGAAACCTTTTGGTTTCAAGCGTTGTACCACATGCAGGATGGGCTCAAGATCCTCTTCATCCATTTCAAGGCGGTCAGCAATTAAGATTAATTCCGTATCTAAGTACCCTCTTTCATTGGTGTTCCATAATATTTCTTCGGCAATTTCTTGTTCTATATCATCTAAATCTGTATCCCGAAGCTGGTCAATTACATCTTCTAGCAACGTATGTCTATCAGGTAAAGGCATTTCGTTTTTTTCTTGCTGAAAATAATATGTGGTTTCATCACTGTACATATCCTCCGGAGATACGTCAATTTCATTAATAGGTGTTTCCTCTTTTTCATCTTCTGTTTGAGTGTCAGTCTCTATCTGTTCCAATACAGGATTTTGTTCCAATTCTTTCAGAATAGTTTGTTCAAGATTGACCGTATTCAATTGCAACAACCGGGCTTGCAAAAGCTGTCTGGGAGCAAGCTTTTGTTTCTGAATTTGTAATTGTTTTAATGTAGTTGCCACTAGTCCAGTTTAAATTTTTCTCCAAGGTACAATCGTCGCGCTTCCTCATCATTTGCTAAAAATTCTGAAGTGCCAGACTTAAGGATTTGTCCATCGAATAATAGATATGATCGATCAGTAATAGATAAAGTTTCTCTTACGTTATGGTCTGTGATCAATACTCCGATCTCTTTTTCTTTGAGGGAATGAACAATCCCTTGAATTTCTTCCACAGCAATAGGATCTACACCAGCAAAAGGCTCATCCAATAAAATAAAATCAGGATCCATACAAAGACTTCGGGCAATTTCCACCCGTCGCCGTTCTCCACCCGATAAAGTATTACCTATATTCTGTTTTAAATGTGAAATAGACAGATCATCCAGCAATAGATTCAATTTTTTCTGCTGTTCTATTTTGGAAAGTTCTTTGCGCATTTCTAAGACTAGTTTAAGATTATTGCCTACAGATAACTTCCCGAAAATTGATGGTTCCTGAGCTAAGTATCCTATACCTTTTCGTGCCCGCTTATACATTGCATCGTTTGTGATTTCTGTATTATCCAGAAACACCTGGCCGCTAGTGGGTTTTACCATCCCCGTAATCATATAAAATGATGTGGTTTTTCCAGCACCATTTGGCCCTAGAAGGCCCACGATCTCTCCCCGTTCAACGGATACATCTACATCCCTAACTACCATTCGTTTTCCATATTTTTTATGCAACCCTCTGGCACTGAGTGAATGGTGGCGATTTCTCAAAGCTCATTCCTGTTGGTAACCCCGGAAGGTTTCAAGATCTTCCAGTTCTTCAGATCAGAGTCCGATTCAAAACCAATCCCGTAGAGGGTATCTTTTTGTTCGGTTGTGAGCATAATCGGATTATCCGTAGTCATTTTCTCATCTCTAGAATTCCATATCAAGGTATCCGTATATAAAGAAATACCACTGTCAGATAACGCAATAACATTACCCATAGCCATCATATCGTTTGAACTCTGATTAACTTCCGCCCTCAGGGAGATCAGCTGAGATGTGTGTATTTCTCTATCATCAAAAAAATCTGCCGTTACGTTGC